>JAESGP010000060.1_pt1 | contig 115762 bp, 89 predicted proteins | sample 9269741 | NCBI WGS metagenome assembly JAESGP01 (sample SAMN15720684, study PRJNA650882) | algae metagenome | isolation source: Desmonostoc vinosum HA7617-LM4 and co-occurring heterotrophs from cave wall | place: USA: Waikapalae cave, Hawaii | collected 2011-05-27 | reverse complement strand
ATAGTTTAGAATCAGCAATTTCTGCTTATAAAAGAAGATTTGATATTGAAGAAATGTTTAGAGATTTTAAAAAAGGTGGCTATAATCTAGAGGATACCAATGTCTCAGATAAGCGTTTAATATCTTTTCCTAATTCCCAATTCCCCAGTCCCTCCAGGAGCGGGGGCCCCGAGTTCCCCAATCCCCAATCTAATGTTTAACTTTGATTTTTTGAGATATCTTCAATCTTTCCTCACCTTTGTTTGGCATATAATCAAAACTTATCGCGCTTCCCTATTACTCTTGTTGATAGGAGTCTTTTTACCCTTGCAGGTGTTTGGGGAGTTAGCGGAAGAAGTTTGGGAGAATGAAGGGGGCTTTCCGTGGGATGTACCTATTCTGTTGGCAATTCATTCAACATCAAAGCCCCAACTTGATGTCTTCGCCTCGACGTTGACTAAATTAGGGGTATTTTGGGGTGTATTTCCTGTTGCTAGTGCGATCGCTTTTAGTTTATTTATTAGACGACGATGGCGGCAATTTTCATATCTTATCATTACTTTACTGGGAAGCATCGTTATTAACCGCACAGCAAAAATCTTGTTGCATCGAGTGCGTCCTCATCTGTGGGAGTCACCATCACCGGAATTTGACTATGGATTTCCTAGCGGTCACGCTATGTCGAGTATGACCTTTGTAGCCACTCTGGTGATTTTGACATGGGGTAGTCGCTGGTGCTGGTTAGTTGCAATTTTAGGGGGTTTATTTGTTTTGGCTATTGGCTGGACGCGGCTATATTTAGGAGTTCACTACCCCAGCGATATTCTGGCAGGTTGGACAGCCTCAATTGCTTGGGCAACTGGAGTTAGTTTGCTCATCAAGCCACAAATATTGCGAGAGAATGTTTGAAAAGTTTTGGGCGATATAATTCGCTACTACACAAGCAAAGTCCGCCTGCGCGGAAAACACGAAAAATCAAGGTTTTGAAACCCACGTAGGTGGGTTTTGTCTGTGTAGCTGTGATTTCTAATCGCTTTTCAAACAACCTGTTAAGGTTGGCGTTTGATTAGATATAAAACTAATGGTAAACATTGAGTATTTACAATGGTAAACTCTATCCACATGAAGAATAAAACTTTCTGATGGATAGCTTTAGATATTGGCATTTTACCAAATGGTGTTCTTAGGTAAATATAAAGAGAAGAACTTAAATCGCTCCAGATAAAAATCTTTTGGAGAACACCAATGATCGCACTCACACAGTCTAATCAAGTTAATTATCATTCAGGACGTTTAACGATTCAAACTGTTGAAATTGCTCATCAAACAACTGCTATCCGTTGTCTTGATTGGGAGCGAGAAAGATTTGATATCGAGTTCGGTTTACGGAATGGAACGACCTATAATTCTTTTTTAATTCAAGGAGAAAAAGTTGCTCTGGTTGATACTTCCCATCGGAAGTTTGAGCAGTTATATCTTGAGATGTTGGTAGGGTTAATTAACCCAGTTAACATAGATTATTTGATTATTAGCCACACAGAACCAGATCATAGTGGCTTAGTCAAAGACATTTTAAGACTAGCTCCTGATATTACCATTGTTGGTGCTAAGGTTGCTATCCAATTTTTGGAAAATATGGTTCACCAGCCTTTTAAATCAATACAGGTGAAAAGTGGAGAACGTTTAGATTTAGGCAATGGTCATGAATTAGAATTTATCTCTGCACCTAACTTACATTGGCCGGACACAATCTTGACTTATGACCACAAAACTAGCATTCTTTACACCTGTGATGTATTTGGAATGCATTATTGTGATGACCACACTTATGATGAAAACTCAACCTTAATAGAGGAGGACTTTAAGTATTACTACGATTGTTTGATGGGGCCGAATGCACGTTCTGTATTGGCAGCACTCAAGCGGATTGAGAAGTTAGATATAGGCACAGTTGCCACGGGACATGGGCCCTTACTAAAACACAATATTTCCGAATGGCTTGGATGTTATCAAAACTGGAGTTTAGAACAAGCAAAAGCTGAGACATTAGTAGCTTTATTTTACACAGAAGATTACGGTTGTAGCGAACATTTAGCTCGTGCGATCGCCCATGGTATTACCAAAATAGGTGTAGCAATTGAACTAGTAAATCTCAATGATTCTGAGCCTCAAGAAATTCGAGAATTAATTACTCAAGCTTCAGGCTTAGTAATTGGAATGCCACCCCAATCATCAGCGATCGCTCATGCTGCCTTAAGTACAATTTTAGCTGCTGCTCACCATAAGCAATCAGTTGGTTTATTTGAGTCAGGGGGAGGAGAAGATGATCCCATTTATCCTTTACGAAATAAGTTTCAAGAAATCGGTTTAACTGAAGCCTTTCCTCCGATTTTAGTTAAAGAAACTCCCACACAAACAACAGAACAACTTTGTGAAGAAGCGGGAACAGATTTAGGACTTTGGTTAACCCGCGATCGCACAATTAAACAAATCAAATCCATCAACACCGAGTTAGAAAAAGCTTTAGGACGTATCAGCGGTGGATTATATATTATCACCACCAAAAAAGGAGAAATCCAGAGTGCTATGTTTGCCTCTTGGGTGACACAAGCAAGTCTTAATCCTTTAGGAGTGGCAGTTGCTGTAGCCAAAGAACGAGCAATTGAATCCTTAATGCAAATAGGCGATCGCTTTGTTTTAAACGTTTTAGAAGAAGGCAACTATCAAGGATTAATGAAACATTTTCTCAAGCGTTTTGCTCCTGGTGCAGATCGCTTTGCTGGAGTGAAAACATATCCTGCCAATAATGGCTCTCCAATTTTAGCTGATGCTTTAAGTTACATGGAATGTGAAGTTACAACTCGCATGGATTGTGGAGATCATTGGATCATTTACAGCACAGTTCAAACCGGAAGAGTCGCCAAAATCAACGCACTTCCCGCCATCCATCACCGCAAAATGGGAAATCATTATTAATTCGTAATTCGTAATTAATTCGTAATGACGCGACGCTCCTGTGTCGCTCTAAGCGAAGCTATGCCGCAGGCTTTACGCTGACGCTCGAGGACTCGCTACCGCTTCGCTAACGCTAACGCTATCGAGGACTCGCTCTAAGCGAAGCTATGCCGCAGGCTTTACGCTGCGCTAACGTCATTAATTCGTAATGACGCTCCTTCGGACGTTCGTACCGACGCTCGATGACTCGCTATCGCTACCGCTTTGCTAACGTAATTAGTTACTTTCCCTCATCTCCACCTAACATAGCCCCTCAAAACAGCCATGTATAAACCTGTTGAAAATACTACAAATTCTATGTATGAAATCAATAGATGGCGTATTGTACGCAGCTTGGAATTAATTCAAGATGCAATTGTAATTTCCCTGTGCATGGGTTTATTTAGCTTCATGGTAATTCAGGTGAGAGATATGTTTCTTTCCCTCTTACCACCTCTAGATTTTCATGTTGTCACTGCCGATATTCTCTTTTTACTTATTTTGGTTGAGTTGTTTCGATTGCTGATTATTTATCTGCAAGAACAACGAATATCTATCGGGGTAGCCGTGGAAGTTTCCATTGTTTCTGCCTTAAGAGAAGTCATCGTCAAAGGCGTCTTAGAAACGAGTTGGAGTCAAGTTTTAGCCACTTGTGCCTTCTTGTTAGTCTTGGGAATCTTACTAATCCTGCGAGTTTGGCTACCCCCCACTTTTGAAGGCATAGACCCTGAACAAGAAATATCCAGACGCTACAGAAATCGCGCTAAGTCAGAATTATCACAAACCAACGGCCGTTAGAAATAGCGATGAGAGAGAAGACGCAAACAAAAGGAAACGCGGTAAGGCAGTCGCAGTCCCTGGCGGTTTCCGCCGGATGCGTTAGCGACTAAGGAGCGTCACTGCCGAACCCGGAGGGGGACGCAAAGAAACTTTCACTCACATTCCCCGCGTCCTCTTGATTTCCCATTACGAATTACGTTAGCGAAGAAGCGTCATTACGAATTACGAATTATAAAGAGGTTACTATGTCCACTACTACCTTCACATCCAGCCGTCCTAGAGATGTACAAGTTGCTGAAATTGGTAAAAATACATTAGTGTTGCGATCGCGGACTTGGGAACGGCTAAAATTTGAGGCTGAGTATTCCCGTCAACGCGGAACTACAGCAAATTCTTATTTGATTCAAGCTGATAAAAAAGCTTTAATTGATCCTCCTGGTGAATCATTTACCGAAATCTATCTCCAGCAACTCACCCAAAATCTAGATTTCAGCACCCTAGATTATATCATTCTCAATCATATCAATCCAAATCGGAGAGCAACTCTGCAAGTATTACTCTCACAAGTTCCTCAAGCTACTCTCATTTGTTCTCGTCCTGCTGCTAATGCTTTAAAAACTGCTTTCCCAGAATGGGAAGCACGCATTCAATCTGTGCGTTCTGAAGATACTTTAGATTTGGGACAAGGACATAATTTATTATTTTTCACTGTCCCAACTCCCCGTTGGGCAGATGGGCTGTGTACTTACGATCCTATGACAAAAATTCTCTACACAGACAAATTTTTTGGCGCTCATGTTTGCGAAGATACGCTGTTTGATGAAGATTGGAAGAGATTAGATGTAGAACGCCGTCATTATTTTGACTGCATCCATGCGCCCCAAGCTAAACAAGTTGAAGTAGCTTTAGATAAATTGACGACTTTGGGAGCTAGATGTTACGCTCCTGCCCATGGCCCAGTTGTTCGTTATAGCCTGAGTCGTTTTACTTACGATTACCGTCAATGGTGTCAAGGACAAAAATCTCAGGAGTTGAGTGTCGCTTTACTTTATGCTTCTGCCTACGGCAATACAGCAACTGCGGCTGATGCTATTGCTCAGGGCTTAATTCAAAATGAAGTCAATGTAGAATCCATTAACTGTGAGTTAGCAGATACCGCAGAGATTATCCGCATTGTCGAAGCTTGCGATGGCTTTATTATCGGTTCGCCCACTTTAGGTGGACATGCACCAACTCAAATTCAAACTGCTTTAGGAATAGTCCTCTCAGCAGCGGCTAAAACTAAGCTAGCAGGGGTATTTGGTTCCTATGGTTGGAGTGGGGAAGCAATTGATTTAATTGAAAGCAAACTCAAAGACGCTAACTATCGTTTAGGTTTTGAAACAATTCGAGTGCGCTTTAGCCCTACTGCCGAAGTTTTACAGCAGTGCCAAGAAGCGGGTGCATCTTTTGCTCAAACCTTGAAAAAAACCAAGAAGTTGCGTACTCCCCGTCAAGCTGTGACGGAAACTCATGTCAATCGCACTGAACAAGCTGTTGGACGAATTATGGGTTCTTTGTGTGTAGTGACAACTCGTGATGAAGAGACTCACAAAGGGATCTTAACTTCTTGGGTATCTCAAGCAACTTTCAACCCGCCTGGAATTATGATTGCGATCGCCCAAGAGCAACATGCAGATTTAATGTATCATCCTGGTGATCAATTTGTGTTGAATATCCTCAAAGAAGGCAGAAATCTACGACGCTATTTTTCTCGTCATAGCATGGTGGGAGATAATCCCTTTGTTAATCTTTCTACACAACAGGCGCAAAATGGTTGTCTGATTTTGAATGAAGCTTTAGCCTATTTAGAATGTACAGTAAAAAACCAGATTGAATGTGGCGATCGCTGGTTAATTTATGCCGTAGTAGATCAGGGCGAAGTGTTAGCAAATGATGGTGTAACAGCCTTGGAACATCGTAAATCTGGTAGTCATTATTGACTAATTCGTAATTCGTAATTCGTAATGACGCTCGATGACTCGCTCTAAGCGAAGCTATGCCGCAGGCTTTACGCTACGCTAACGTAATTCGTAATTAATGTACAAGCCCTTCAAGTCATTGATAGAGATAAAAAACTGCCTGCCTTTTTTTAGTCCACGCATGAATGCAGAGGTAACAATTACGAATTACGTATTATCAATTACGAATTGTTTTGTGCTGAGTAAAGTCAAAAGTACTCAGCACTCTTTACAAATTGTCCTTTGATAAATAATAAATAACTAAAGCGAACTATTCGTTACATTTGGCGATCGCTTGACTTTTATTGAAGCAACCTTGTTACCCTAACATCATATTCAGTACCTTGTGGGTGATCGCTTCTAGCTTGTACCCGTGCCATACCATCAGCTTTTTGTCTTGAGTCGGCGTTGATTTCGTACCTTGCTGTCCCGCTTTGACAGGTATTGTTTATTTGACTGACAAACTCTTTGATATCAACCAATACTTCGTAAGTATGAACCATTGTTGAATCTCCTCGTGCAATTGCAAACGATAGGAATACAACCCAGTATAAGAAATGAGATAAGTATTAGTTTTTAAACTAATACAATTCTTCATATCAAAGTCTTCAGCAATATTGTGTTAGGTAGGCAATGTCTGTAGTCCGCTCAAGCCCTAACTTTACTTATAGTTAGTGCCCACTCTATACTTGTCGAGAATGATACCAGATTTCAGTTGCAGAAGCTGGGGTTTTGGGTATCTCAAACTTTAATTACGAATTACGAATTATTTAATTACTGTAGCAATTACTCAACGAGAATGAAGATAAGTAATGCTTTTTGAAGAAGTTTAAACTATTGTATTCCTCTCCATAACATTCATCTAATGTGGAAAATTCCCCGTGGGCTGAGCGAAGTCGAAGCCCATTCCCCACTCAGCTAAGTCCGATTAATTCGGCAATCACCCTGGTGAGCTTGTCTGGCTCTACTGGCTTAGAAACATGGGTTTGAAAACCTGCTGCTAGTGCTTGCTGGTAGTTGATTTCTCCAGCATAAGCGGTAAGGGCGATCGCAGGGATCTGTCCCCCATGGTCTGGTGGCAGGTTTCTTATCTGACGCATCAGCGTATAGCCATCCATTTCAGGCATTCCGATATCACTTAAGAGTACGTCTGGTTTAAAGTTCATGAAAGCGGTGAGCGCTTCTTTGGCACGGGCAACTTCTATTACAGTTGCACCATGCATCTCTAGCAAAAAGGTAACAAACTCCCGCGTGGATGCATCATCCTCTACTACTAAAATCTTGACACCACTCAGATCTGATGATTGCTGAGATTGATTAGTTTCTAGATGTGTTTTTGATTGCGTCACCATTAGCGGCAGCCGGATGGTAAAGGTTGCTCCTTGAGATTCACCCTGGCTCGCTGCCTGGACTGTACCACCATGCATTTCTACTAAGTAGCGAACAATCGCTAAACCTAACCCCAATCCCCCAAACTCCCTGGTTGTGGCAGCATCTGCTTGACGAAAATGGTCAAATACATAAGGTAAAAATTCCGGGGAGATACCTTTACCTGTATCACTAACGCTGATTTGGGCAACAGAATTCAAGCTCTCTAGGCGAATTTCTATTCGTCCTCTCGCAGGAGTAAACTTGATGGCATTGGCAAGGAGATTCCAAATAACTTGCTGTAATCTATTGGAGTCACCCATAACTGCCGCTACATCCGGTTCTAAAATCAGCTGCATCTCTAAAGATTTAGCTTCAGCCGACAATCGCACTGTTTCGATTGCGGCTTTAATTATCGATGCCAAATTAACTGGGATAATATTCAAGCTGAGTTTACCACGCAGAATTCGAGAGACATCCAAAAGGTCTTCGATTAGTTGTGCTTGCACTTGGGCACTACGCTCAATAGTCTCCAAAGCGCGCTCAGTGGTTTTTGCATCTAGCTTACGGCTGCGTAGTAACTTAGACCAACCGACGATGGGGTTAAGGGGCGTTCGCAACTCGTGAGACAGCACCGCGAGAAATTCATCTTTGATGCGATTGGCTTGCTGAGATTCTTCATAAAGTCGAGCGTTGTCAATTGCCGAGGCTGCCATCTGAGCTAATTGCACTAAAATGGCTTCGTCTTCGGCAGTAAACTCGCCTTCGTATTTATCAGAAAGTTGAATTAGACCAAGGTTTTTACCATTACGGCTGGTAAGGGGCACAGCTAGCCAACCACGGATGGGTGGATGCTGATTTTTGTGTTGACCAAATCCGCGCCATGCTGGGTGTGCTTCTAATTCAGCCTGAGTCATTCTTAAGGGATGCTGTGTGCTACAGACAAGCGAGTAAATTCCGCAACCATCGGGTTTTTCGTAATACTCTTGCCATTGAGCATACTTTGGTGATAAAGATACTGTATGTACAGCTTGTGACCAATCTTCATTCACTGTCATGCTGGTGAAGCATTGATGGGCCCCGATAATGTTGCGGGCTTGGCTTGTAATTGATTGCAATCTTTCATCTAATGCTAGCGTCGAGTTCACCGAAACAGCCGCTTGAGCTAGCTTTCTTAAGCGGCGTGATTGCTGTTGCTCGCGGACTAGTAATTGGGCGCGTTCTGCTTCTGTGCGCTTGCGCTCAGTTAAATCGAGGATAAAAGCCACAGATTGCTCCCGTGCCTCTCCCAACAGGCTGTAGCCAATTAAAATTGGTACTCGGCTACCATCTTGGCGAATATATTCCTTTTCATAAGGAGTACAAGCTCCGCTGACCCGCGCCTCGGCAATATGCTGTTCATCTACTGTCAGATATTCTGGTGGAGTGATGTCAGTCCAACGTAGTCTACCTTCTTGCAAATCTTCCCTTGTATAACCGACTATCCTTAATAGTTCATCGTTAGCTGCCCGGATACCACCGTAAATATCTCCAAAGAGAATACCGACAACATTCGCTTCAGCAAAACTACTGAGCTTCGCCTCGCTCTCCCGTAATGCCTCCTCAGCCTGCTTGCGATCGCTAATATCAATTGCTGAGCCGATGTAACCAACAAAACTGCCATCTGGTGTAAATCTGGGGATGCCATTACCTAATACCCAGCGATATTCTCCATCAAACCGCCTCAGGCGATATTCTATGCTAAAGTTTTCTCTAGCACCAAAAGAATCTGTGTAATTATTTATACATACATCTAAATCATCAGGATGGATGCCTTCAGTCCAACCGTTACCCATTTCTTCTGCCATGCTGCGACCTCTAAAGTCGAGCCAGGGTTGATTAAAATAATCACAAAGTTGATCAAGACCAGACATCCAAATCATCACTGGCGCGGTATCTGCCATGATCTGGAATCGTTCTTCGGTCTCACGCAACGCCTCCTCAGCTCGCCTGCGGTCAGTGATATCAAAGGACATCCCCGCCAGAAACCGTTGCCCAGAACTATCGCTCAAGGGAAATTTGAAGGATAACCAATACTGTTCTTCATCCTCTTGAGGAACGGTCTCTAGCAATTCTAGGGGTTCGTTAGTAGTTAAAATTGCTTGGTCATTGTCTCGTAACTGCTGAGCGATCGCGGCAGGTAATAAGTCAAAATCAGTTTTGCCGATCACCTCATTGACACTCTTGTTGACTGTCTGTGCCCCTGATGAATTGACGTAAACATACTGCCCTTGCTCATTTTTGATGAAAGCATTACCGGGTATGTAACGCATGAAGTTCTCAAACAGCGCTTGAGTTTCCTGTAGTGCTGCTTCCGCCCGCTTGCGATCGCTGATATCGGTAATTAAGGCAACATACCCTTCTACATTTCCTTGACTGTCGAAACGAGGAACATAAGTTGCGCTGATGTAGCGTGTTCCACCATCTTTATAGGGAATCTGGCTCTCATAAGTTACTTGTTCTCCTGCTAGTACCTGCTTTACATAAGGACGAACCACCTCATAAGCAGCTTCGCCTAGAACTTCCCTAATATGCTTACCATATACTTCCGCTGCCGAGTGCCCAAACCACTGTTCATAGGCTTGGTTGTTAAAGCGGTAGCACTCTTGTGCATCCACAAAAGAAATCAGAACTGGTAGAGCATTGGCAATGAGACTCAGTTCTGCTTCGCGTTGCCGTAGCGCCTCCTGTGTCTGCTTGCGTTCTGTAATGTCTCGAAAATACACAGCTACACCATCTGGCGAAGGGTAAGCATGAATTTCCAGCCACTTACCAATCGTCGGGCTAAACTCTTCAAAAATAACGGAAACTTGCTGGCTTACAGCTCGATGAAGTTCATGGTAGGCTGTGGTTCCTACTGTTTCTGGAAATACTTCTTCCCATACCTGTAATCCAAGCAGTTCGGCGCGGCTTTTTTGCAATAATCTTGTAGCTTGCTCATTAACGTAAGTGCAGCATAATTGAGCGTCAAAAGCTACAAAAGCATCAGTGATATTTTCTAAAATATGATTAATTTTAATCTGGGCAGCTTCTGTCTCCATTAGTAGCTCTTGCTCTCGCCGTCCTGCGTGTTTTCGCAACTGTGCCATTTTGAGATTAGCGGCGACACGAGCCAGCAGTTCGCGGGCCGAAAATGGCTTGGTGAGGTAGTCATCAGCTCCAGCTGCTAAACCTTCGATGCTAGACTCTTCCCCAGCCCGCGCAGACAGCAGAATAATTGGAATTTCTCTGGTATCTGGGTTTGTCCGTAGCTCCCGTAACAAACCTAGACCATCCAATTTTGGCATCATCACATCGCTCAAGATTAAATCGGGCAACTGTTGACGAACCGCAGCCAAAGCAGCCAGACCATCTGCCGCAGTTTCTACAATATACCTCTGAGCGCACAACAAACGCTGCACATATTCGCGCATGTCAGCGTTATCCTCAACTAGGAGGATACGTGAAGAATGAGACGCAAAGATGCAAAGAGCGAGGGATGCGGAGAAACTTTCATTTACATTCCCTGTGCCCTTCAGATTCTCCGCGTCCTCTTCCGGTCGCCAACGCAGAGCTTCTTCAATATAGGGGGCAGCATCTATGATTATTGATGTCGAGGAACGGGTTGTTTGCAGGCGATCGCTTGGTAAATGAGCAGAGCCAGTGGGCATGGACACCGTAAAACTACTGCCTTGCTCGATAACGCTAGTCACATTGATACTACCACCGTGCAGTAGCACTAGTTCTTGGACTAACGATAGACCAATTCCCGAACCTTCATAGGTTCGTCCTTTTGCTCCTTGGACGCGATGGAACCGCTCAAATAAATACGGGATTTCCTGGGTAGGAATACCTGTCCCTGTATCTTTTACTTCCATCTCAATATGATCGCCAGCCCAACGCAAGCTAACGGTGATTTCCCCGAACAAGGTAAATTTAAAGGCGTTAGAGAGCAAGTTGAGGACGATTTTTTCCCACATTTCCCGGTCTATATACACAGGTTCAGGTAGAGGGGGACAGTCTACTACCAAGCGCATCCCTGCCCGTTCGATGGTTGAGCGGAATACAGCTGCTAGTTCGGTTGTGAGTGCTGCTAGATCGGTTGGCTGATATACTGCCTTGATGCGACCGGATTCGATGCGGGAAAAATCTAGCAGGGTGTTGACCAATTTCAGTAAGCGCAGGGAATTACGATGTACAATTTCTAATTGTTCGCGATCGCTAGGCTGCAATCCTTGGGGTTTGGCAAGGGTATCTTCCAAAGGCCCAAGCATCAAAGTCAGCGGTGTGCGAAACTCATGGCTGATATTGCTAAAGAAAATTGTCTTAGCACGGTCTAATTCAGCCAATGCCTCAGTGCGTTTGCGCTCTTGTTCGTAAGCGTTGGCGTTGGCAATTGCCGTGGCAATGTGCTTGGCGACCATCTCAAAAAAGTTACGAAATTCCTCATCCAAAGCCCGACATGGGTTAATTCCCACCACCAGCAGCCCTGTTAATTTTTTCTGCCCCGCCGCCCGCAACGGCAACACTAGAGCCTGTTGAGGATGAATGTCCCACGGCCCTGTCGGCAATAGCCCAAACCGCTGCTGTAAATCTGCTATTAAAACAGCCTGGTCTGTCTGTACCACCGTAGCAAATGACCAACCACTGGTTTCACTTTCTGGTTGCGTGAGATCAACGCAACTAGGACTAGCGGATGTGTTTGCTTGCGGGAGCGTACTTTGACAAAGGAGTGCTTGTTTGCTGTCTGGTGTTAATAAATAGAGCAAAGCAAAGGGAATATCCGCAGAATTTTCTTTTAAAGTCTCTATAGCTGCATAGCAAGCTTGCTGAGAAGTTTTTGCCAATCCTGCCTGAGCTGTCAAATCTCGCAGCGTCTTCAGGCGTCGCTCGCCTAAAACCCTCTGCGTAGTTTCACTCACAGCAGTAAATGCACCGCCAACCCCTCCTGTATCATCGGGAATAGGACTGTAGGAATAAGTGAAATAAGCTTCCTCGACATAGCCATATCGGTCAACCAGCAGCAACGAGTCATCTGACCAAGTAGCTTGCCCAGTTTCGAGAACACCTTCTAGCTGCGCCCCAATAATATGCCAAATTTCAGCCCAAATTTCTCGTCCTGGTTTCCCCAATGCTTTGGGGTGTTTTGTAGCACCAAGTATAGGTCTCCAGGCATCGTTATAAAGTAAAACTAAGTCTTTGCCCCACCAAATAACCATCGGAAAACGAGATTGCAAGCAAATACGTAACGCAATTCGCAAACTCTGCGACCATTCCTCAACTGGCCCCAGCAGAGTTGACGACCAATCAAGCGCTTGCATCAGTGCCCCCATTTCCCCACCACTGGCAAATATGTCTTCAAAGGCAGTTCTGTTTACTTCTTGTTGCACGTTTTCTGTTCCTTATTCTTGGCCATATTTGCCTAAGCTAAAAAACATCTAAATTACATAATCAAATTAAATAAAACTCTTGTGGGGTGGGCATCTTGCCCGCCCTAATTATGCAAGTTATATGTGGAACAGCTTAGCTGATCTGGAGTGCGATCGCCAATTTCGCTTTAGTTACGATACCTCATGTATTTAAAAATTGGTGCAATTTCCTTCGCATAGAGAGAACCTTATCACATGCTACTGGCAGCAAGACAACTGTCGCTAGAAAGAACAAGTCGCTAAAACTGGGCAAAAATGCGGGAATTAGGGAATTGGAAATTGCGAATGGTTCAGGATAGAAGTTTTAGTAGTGCTGATTAGATGTAACTAAAACCTCGCCTTTGAAGGCGAAAAGTTTTTGGAGCGCTTTATAAATCCCCACTACAAAAACGGCCTCCTGCCTTGAAGTATCTGGAAAACCTCAATGTGAAATTGTAACAGTCTATAATATCTGGATTAAAATTACCCAATAATCATCATATTGCTATGTCACGCCAAAAGAAAAAGCCAAGTGGATGCGGATGTGCAAATATTCCGTTTTCTGTAATTCTAATTATCTTAGGAGGTGGTTATTGGTGGTTTAATCAAAAAGTCAATCTAGACATTAGTAAGCTTTTTTCTAAAGTTCAACAAACAACTAATCCTGCTTCTCCTACTTCTACGCCTTCTTTATCAATCACTCCAAATCCCACTCCCAGCAATCAGCCAACTTCATCTCCAACAATCACACCTCCCCAAAAATTATTACCTCAAACTAATTGGGATAAAAAAGTAATTAGAGGTATTTATTTAAGTCGCTACCAGGTTACTAATAATGCCGACGAAAAAATAATTCGTCAAAGAGTTCGTTACTATCGCTCTCAAGGAATTAATACCATTATTCATGGTGTTTGGGGTAATGGTTGCACTATGTACAATAGCAACGTGATGCAGCAAACACTAGGATATAAAAGTTGTCCGAATCAGTTTCAAGACTTATGGTTAGAGTGGTTAATTGATGAAGCACATAAACAAGGAATGCAAGTTCATGCTTATTTCGAGAAAGGTATTAAAATCGATAAAAATAGTCCAATTTACGATTTAGCCGTTTCTCGAAAATGGCTGGTTCCTGGTGTAGATAAAACTTACGCTGGCATCGATCACTATGTCCTGGATATGGAAATTCCAGAGGTAGCTAATTTATTTAGAAATGTCTTAGTAGAATTTGTGCAAAAATATCCTAAAGTTGATGCAGTTCAGTGGGATGATTATCTGGGTTATCATGCTGAGTTACCTGGTAAAATCGATCGCACTGCTAAGTTAACTAATTTTTTGCAGCAAATGATCACTGCGATGAAAAAAGCTAATCCTTCAGTTAGTTTTGATATTTGCCACCACAATCCTTATTGGGCTAAACGATATTTTGCGGCTGATTGGCAAAAATGGAATGTTGATCGAGTTTTTATTCAAGCTTATAACGATAATGAAGCTAATTTCCAAGAAGAATTAAATTATGCTAAAAATTACGCTGGAGTTGCCATTACAGATCAGCAATTTCATCGTTTAAAAGAAATAGTCAATAATGACGCAATCAAGAGTATTTTAGTGTTTCCTCTCTCTAAAAAACCAGAAGAAACCGCTGCTGCTTTGAAAATAGGGATTAAATAATTCGTAATTCGTAATTCGTAATTCGTAATTCGTAATTCGTAATGACGCGACGCTCCTGCGTCGCTAACGCTTCGCTATCGAGGACTCGCTACCGCTGACGCTCGTACCTCGCTACCGCTTCGCTAACGCTAACGTAATTAAGTTTTGTAATGGGGATTTAGTGCAAAGTCACCAGGGGGTTTCCTCGGCTCATACTTTGTAAGACGGAAAAACTGTTCCTCTAGCTTTTTCAAAAACTTTTGCGAAGCTTGGGACTTAGCAGCAACCAAACGGTGATAAGAAATAAAGCAGGTGCGATCGCTAGTATTATAAAGTAAAACAGATGCAGTCAAGCTATTTGATGGAATTCAGGAGACTGTACTATTAGTGTTTTTTTCAGATACGCAGTCATCAATTTATGAACTACAAATTATGAATTATTTAGTCACCTTGGGTTCGTTGAAAAATTAATTGAATAGAAATAGGGAATGAACATGAGAGGAGCGAAGAAACTTTGTATCATGTCGGTGTCTTTTTCCATATTGCTGAATGGAGTTCTCTGTGTTTACCTACCGCAGTTGGCAAAAGGGCAAAAGGGTCGAGGGAAACTCTATTCCACTGCGGCGGTGAAGAATTTCTGCAAAAAGGCGCAGCAGATTATTGCAAATACGAAACTGAAAGCGAAAAATGTTAACTGGAACGAATTAGGGACACCAGGCATACCATTCCCCGCTCCCGGTATATCCGCCACAGGCTTTATTGGTTCTAATCCCACACCCTATGACGGAGCCTTATATTTACCACTGTCAACTCAGCAGTATGTAGGCTACGCAAAGGATAACACAGGCAAGACTTACCCACAGGTAATTATGTGCAAAATGAAATCGTGGGATGCGTTGAATTTTTATTATCCCGGCTCTGCTGCTTCTGGTTCTAACTGTGCAGTTGTAAATGCAAAGATAGGTGGTCTGGTTGTGGCAAGCCTGACCAACCAGAACCAAGAACCCCTTGCCATTCGCTCTGTGGTGTATGATAACTGGCTAACCTACACTGGAGAGCAGTGGACAGATAGCTCTCCTGCGCCTGTGGCTTACCTCAGCACAAAGGATGGAAAATTACATATCCTTAGTAAAGAACTTTACGTCGCAAGAAATAACCCATCCTCATTTGTCGGAGTCGAGAAAAAAGGTATTAACTATTGCCAAGTAATTGCACCTGATTATCTCCGCAGGCTTCTAGTAGGCAACATCACAGCACCAAAATGTGATCCTCCGCCAGTATACCAACAGCCATTAGGTCAGCCAGAATCTCCCAAACCCTGGAATTGTGCCAATCCTCAGCAGATACATTAGACCTCTTGCAAAAGTCCTTCTTTGCGTTCTCTTCTCTGCGTCTCTGTCTTGAAAAGTTGAGCCACTGCGTTGGACGGTTTCCCCGGCAGCCGCGCAAGTGGCGTTCCTACGGAGGGAAACCCTCCTTCTCCTGACGGAGACGCTACGCGAACAGAACTTTTCGCTGCGCCTCTGCGTGTTAGCGTTCGCGAAGCGTCTCGTAGAGAAGCGGGGCGTAGCCCAACAAAAAAAATATTTATACAAGAGGTCTATTGAAAGCGGAACATCGTCTCAATGGAGGCGGTTATCAACCCCGCAACAACAAATTCGATGAGCGCATTGCTGTTCAATATTTACCATTCTCGACTTTTGCCACCTCCAACATTGTCTTTAAAACCGAATCTGGATTGAGACTCATCGAGTCAATTCCTTGTTCAACTAAGAATCGAGCAAATTCTGGGTAATCGCTGGGTGCTTGTCCACAAATACCAATTTTGCGTTGGTATTTTTTCGCGGTTTGTATGACCATCTTCACCATTTGCTTGACAGCCGGACTGCGTTCATCAAATAACCGTGCTACCAAGGCTGAGTCTCTATCTATACCTAGTGTGAGCTGAGTTAGGTCATTGGAACCAATCGAGAAACCGTCAAATACATTAGCGAATTCTTCAGCCAAAATGACATTACTAGGCAATTCACACATGACGTAAACTTGTAAGTCATTAGCACCTTGCTGTAAACCATTTTTTGCCATTTCTGCTAACACCAAACGGCCCTCATCGGGAGTACGGCAGAAGGGGATCATGGGGATAACATTGAGCAAACCCATCTCTTCCCGCACTCGCTTAATGGCATGACATTCTAGGGCAAAAGCTTCTTTATAACCTTCATCATAGTAACGTGCTGCCCCTCGCCAACCAAGCATTGGGTTTTCTTCATCGGGTTCAAATTGTTGACCACCTAATAGATTGGCATATTCATTACTTTTAAAATCTGACATTCGCACAATCACTGGCTTAGGATAAAATGCAGCTGCAATTCTACCGATGCCTTGGGCTAGTTTATCAACAAAATACTGAGGTTTATCATCGTAAAGTGCAGTGATTTCAGCAATTTTAGTTTTCGCAAATTCATCTTTTAATAAGTCATAGTAAATTAATGCCATGGGATGAATTTGGATTTGGTTAGCAATAATAAATTCTGTCCGTGCTAAACCTACACCATCATTAGGAATTGCAGATAAACTAAATGCTTCTTGAGGATTACCCACATTCATTAAAATTTGAGTGTTGGTGTGGGGCAAGTTTTCTAAAGGAACTTCTTGAACTTCAAAAGGTAATAAGCCTGGATAAACTTTTCCTTCTTCTCCTTCCGCACAAGAAATCGTCACTTCTTGACCTGTTTTCAAAACTTCTGTAGCGTTGCCACATCCGACGATCGCAGGTACACCCAATTCTCTAGCAATAATTGCTGCATGACAAGTACGCCCACCTGAATTAGTCACAATTGCACTAGCGCGTTTCATAATTGGTTCCCAGTCGGGGTCTGTTCTTTCTGTCACCAACACTTCCCCCGCCTGAAATTGCTCAATTCGATGCACATCTAAAATCAAGTGTACTTTTCCTTGGCTAATAGCCTCGCCAATTGCGCGTCCAGTTACTAGGGGGTTTCTTGCTGACGCGGGGACGCGGGGACGCGGGGACGCGGAGAAATCTTCTATCTCCGCGTCTTTGTTCAATAGGCGATAACTCCGCAATACATTCCCCGTCTTCTGTGATTGCACAGTTTCAGGACGTGCTTGAACGACAAACAATTGATTGGTAATCCCATCTTTGGCCCACTCAATATCCATCGGGGTATAAATTCCGTGGACTTGAGAATAATGGTCTTCGATTAAAGCTGCCCAATTTGCTAGTTGTAAAATTTCTTCATCGTTGAGGGCAAATTTGCCTCTTTCGTGTAGAGAAACTGAAACATTTTTGATGAATTTAGAGCCGTCGTCATAGATCATTTTGAGTTCTTTGCTGCCCAATTTTTTATCGATAATTGGGCGAAACCCTGCTTTTAAAGTTGGTTTAAAAACATAATATTCATCAGGATTTACGGCTCCTTGGACAACATTTTCTCCTAAACCGTAAGCTGCTGTAATCAGTGCCGCATCTTTAAAACCGGTTTCTGTGTCTATGGAAAACATTACTCCAGAGGTAGCTAAATCGGAGCGTACCATTTTTTGCACACCGACGGCTAAGGCAATGCTAAAGTGGTCAAATCCTTTGGTGTGGCGATAGGAAATTGCACGGTCAGTGAATAGGGAAGCAAAGCATTTATGACAGGCGGCTAAAACTCCCTCGACACCAACAACATTGAGGTAAGTTTCCTGTTGTCCAGCAAAACTAGCATCGGGGAGGTCTTCAGCAGTAGCGCTAGAACGGACTGCAACATCTGTATCTGCATTGTATTGTTCGCATAGGCTTTGGTAGGCTGTGGCGATCGCCTGACGCAATTCTACAGGAAATGGTGTATGCATTAACAGCGATCGCGCTTTTTTCCCCCGTTCTCGTAAATTTTTGACATTTTCCACATCCAAGTCAGCAAAGAGTTGACGCAACTTGACTTCTAACCCGGCTGATTGAATAAAATAGCGATAAGCGTAGGCAGTAGTTGCAAACCCAGTGGGAACACTAATACCTTTGGGTGTTAACCGTTGAATCATCTCTCCCAAAGAGGCATTTTTACCACCTACCAGGTGTATATCACTAATGCCAACTTCATCAAACCAGAGGACTAGCGATTGTTCTTTGGAAGATGGATAAAAAGCGCTTTTAGATACTGTTTCCATCAGTATTACCTCCCAAGTTAATACTTTAGTGATCTGGCGATCGTTGGCTTGTTGATTAATTAAGTATAATTGGTGAATAATGTGTGCTTAAACACAAAAATCCCAACTAATAAATTCTGATATCAAAAGTTAACAAACTACTAAATTTCGTAAGTAATTAATGATTCCTTTGGGATCACCATAACAAAAAAAATTAAATTTGGCTTTGAAATTACGAATTACGCGCTTCGCAGCGGTAGCGACGAAGGAGCGTCATTATGAATTACGAATTACGAATTACGAATTATTTAATTATGCTAACTTGCGCGCAATGAACGCTACATGACCTTTTGGAAGTTGGTATCGACCATAACAACGAATTGTTTGCACACGGAAGCCAACACGCCGCAGTTCACTAGCGATCGATGTGGCTCTGTATAATTGCAGATAGTGTACTTCTTGGGAGCGTCTATAATGTTCGCCAACCTGGCGGAAACTGGTAATTCTACGAGTCAAAGTTCCCTGCTGAGGATTATCTTCTTTTTCAACTAATACCGCCCAATCTTTGCTGATAGTGTAATTCCTCACTTTAGCGTTTGGTGTTACCTGTCCCATCTCCGCGACATCGAAGACGAATACACCTCCAGGAATTAAAGCATCATATATGCGATGGAATAACTTGACAAGGGTTTGGCGATCGCTATCTGCATCAAATAGGTAACTAAGACATTCACTAATCGACGTGACAGCATGACATGGCGGAAGATCAATTTTGAATAGTGAATCAATTCTAAATTCTGCCTCTGGAACTCTTTCTCGTGCAATAGCAATCATCGACTCGGAGATATCAACTCCCAGAACTTGATAATTAGCCTTAATGAGTTCTTGTGCCCATAATCCGCTACCACAACCCAAGTCAACTACTAAACCACAACGCAATTTGCTTTGCTCTAGAATTTCCAGAATACCAGGAGCAGACTTAAGAGCAAAGTCACGGAAACCGACATCATGAATAAACGCGAGATCCTCTTTATACCACTCATTCATAATTATGACCTTAGCATCAGTAATCTAACTTAAATTACTTAACTGAAATTTTCTGCCAATACCCTCTACAGGGTTGGTAAGGCCCAGTCCGTATTATTTCTAAATAAATAAAGCCTTAATTGCAAGCGTTTGTGGTTCACACTCTAGTGCTTTTGAAAAATCACGACTAAAGTCCCGACTCCGAACGTACTTTGAGAATGGTAAAACTATGCAAAAAATTCTGGATTCAGAACTTGCTCAATAGTGAAAGGACGCTCAGAAGGAAAAGCTTCTATTGGTTTTTGAGTTTCCTTTGCTGCATCTCGACGGGCACGCTGATAATATTTCTGTGTCCATAACAGAAAGTCTTGCTCATAGCTTTTTGCATCGCTCATCAACGATCGCTCTTGTTTCCTTAATGAAATATCTTACATCGTTAAGCAATTGCCGCGCGATCGCTCTACGGTAAAAACTCAACATCCAAAATTTGAGCAGTATTATATGGACAATCCGCAGGAAAAGTATCCATTACTAAATTCGTTTCATGAGTAGCTGCTTTCTTACTCCGACGATAGCAGTCAGCTAAAACCTCTTCAACATAAAGTCTGAGACTGGAACTATCAACTAGTAAATCTTCAATCCGATTGCGTTGTTCATCAATCGTGTTCAACCAAGAACTACTGCGTAAATTCGGCTGGAATTGCCACTTGAGTAAGTGTTGTAACAACACCTCCAAACGACTTTTCAATTCGCGTCTATCGGATTTACCCAAGCTTTCGATTTCCTCACTCACAGCCTCCCAATCTATTTGTTCCAACTTACCAGCACGAATCAGTTCTAGAGTTTGTTCTGTCCATGCGACAAAATCTTGCTCATACAACCGGGTTTTGGCAATTGAGGTCATAATTTTTCGTAACAATTCTATGGGAAACTTCTAAGTGTGTAGTGCAGCATCATCACCTCACTACCAAGTGTAGTATTAATCGCATAAGTAACTCTCCATAGCTTTACTAACGAAACCTAGCAATTAATTCTTCACGAGATAATTGCAACAGTAAAGGAGTAAATTCTTCTGGTGATAATGCTAGTAAAGGTACAATAATTGCTTGCAGTTCATCATCTAATTCACCAAAGCGAACCTTGAGTAAATTTTCTACTACCAACCGTTCCCCTTGCTGAATACCAGTTTGAATACCAGTTTGAATACCAGTTTGAATACCAGTTTGTAGTCCTTGTTGTTCCCCTTCTTTAAAAGCCTGTTCTCGGTCTTGTTGATAAAGTGGTGCTAATCGCATAACTAACTCCCTATCATCTGCGTCTTGATTTTGATTTAATTGTAAGTTTTGTCGCAAATTGTATAGTAATTCTAACGCAGCTAGGCGAAAAGGATTATCGGGATTTAGCGCTTCTAATTCATCTATTGCCCGTTTTTGGACATTTCCTCTACCAATAATTCTTAACCATAAAGTTTCAGGAATAATGGGTAACTGATGAATTGCGACTATAGCTGTACGTAAATGTTGTGCTAAGAAATAAACTCCGGGTAAGTAATCAACTTTAGTGGTAGCACCAAATCCTGATAGAAGTGCTACTGATGCTGTCGGCGTCAGAATCCATAATTTGGGTATGTCAGATTCAACAATGCGAGTGTTATTTCGATTTGCTTGTCGTTGTAAATCGCTGCGTAACTCTAATAATTTTAAAAGACAATCGCAAATTTCTGTAACGGATGCAGCGTTACGGAAAGGTTCAAATAATGCAGGTGTGGTAGTAAATTGAGACAACAGTCTAAACGTTTCTGGAATAGTAGTTGGTTGTGATGTGCGGATGAAATAAACGTCTATTTGTCTGACTTCGCCTGCGACTCGTTTAGGTGCTTGGACTTCGCCGTAAGGGGTGAGTAATTGTTCGAGATAATCTTTGGCAAATTGGTCGTGAATGAATCTGGTCATGCTTTGGAACTTTGGCGATGTCACCCAGTTTATTTACTATTATCTTGCGATTTTTTCAGATAAGATTTTGCCCAAGAGTAGCGTTTTGAATCTTTTTTCAGTAAATATTCTGCGGCTTCATGTCGTTTATTCTCATCTTTTTTACTACTAAATACTCGTTTTAGTTCATTATCTATATCTTCAGTTTTCGCACCGCGTTCTAAAATCGTTAATTTTAATTGCTAAGTCAACAATACCTTACACTGTCCATGATGCCGCAATAAATGGTCACACAACACTAAAGCCACCATTGCCTCCACCATCGGCACAGCACGCGGTAACACACAAGGATCGTGGCGTCCTTTGGCTGCTAATAATGTTTCCTCACCTTCACGAGTTACCGTTTTTTGCTCTTTCCTAATTGTTGCTGTTGGCTTAAATGCAACTCGCAAAATGATGTTTTCCCCATTGGAAATTCCCCCTTGAATACCGCCAGAACGGTTGGTTACGGTGCGAATTTCCCCATTTTCATCAATATAGTATTCGTCGTTATGCTCAATTCCGGTTAATAGCGTCCCTGCAAAACCTGAGCCAATTTCAAACCCTTTACTAGCAGGCAGAGACATTACAGCCTTAGCAATGTCTGCTTCTAATTTATCAAATACAGGTTCACCCAAACCTTTTGGTACATTCCGCGCTACACATTCCACTACACCACCGACAGAATCACCTTGTCTGCCAATCTGCTCAATAAATCCAATCATGCGATCGCTACATTCCGCATCTGGACAACGGACGATGTTGCTTTCTACTTGCTCTAAGGTAACGGTGTTGGGGTCAACTATGCCTTCTAAATCTTTAATGCGCTTAACGTAAGCAATAACCTCAATATTACCAACTTGACGGAGAATTTTTTTGGCGATCGCACCAGCTGCAACTCTGCCAATTGTCTCACGTGCGGAGGATCTGCCTCCACCCTGCCAATTACGAATCCCATATTTGGCATCATAGGTGGCATCGGCGTGGGAAGGGCGATACTTTTGTGCCATCTCATCATAGTCTTGGGGACGAGTATCTTGATTCCGCACCAAAATGGCAATGGGTGTCCCCAGAGTTTTCCCTTCAAATACTCCACAAAGAATCTCACAGGTGTCCGCTTCTTTGCGAGGAGTCGTAATTTTACTTTGTCCTGGACGTCTTCTATCTAGTTCTACTTGAATTTCTTCAGCCGAGATTTCTAGTTGTGGGGGACAACCATCAATTACAACCCCCACACCACCGCCGTGAGATTCACCAAAAGTAGTAACGCGAAAAAGATGTCCAAAAGTATTGCCCATGATTCTGAGAAAAAGGATGCGGCTTATGTATTCTACAGTTAATTTTTGTTTTTATTCTTGTAGTATTTTTTGCTATTTATCTAATTTTTATAGAAATACTAAAAGCGCCCCCCCTAATTAATCAGGGGGGGCGCTTTATAATTCAGCTAACTTCAGTATTAACCGTTGATAGCAGGAGCAGTCAAAGCAACGGGGGTAACTTCACCAGCAGCTAAGTCTAAGGGGAAGTTGTGAGCGTTACGCTCGTGCATTACTTCCATACCCAGGTTAGCGCGGTTGATTACATCAGCCCAAGTGCTGATGACGCGACCTTGAGAATCGATTACGGATTGGTTGAAGTTGAAACCGTTCAAGTTGAACGCCATGGTGCTGATACCCAGTGCGGTAAACCAGATACCGACAACAGGCCAAGCAGCCAAGAAGAAGTGAAGAGAACGGCTGTTATTGAAAGAAGCGTATTGGAAGATCAAGCGACCAAAGTAACCGTGAGCAGCTACGATGTTGTAGGTTTCTTCTTCTTGACCGAACTTGTAACCGTAGTTTTGAGATTCGGTTTCGGTTGTTTCACGAACCAATGAGGAAGTTACCAAAGAACCGTGCATTGCAGAGAACAAAGAACCGCCGAATACACCAGCCACACCTAACATGTGGAAGGGGTGCATGAGGATGTTGTGTTCTGCTTGGAACACGATCATGAAGTTGAAGGTACCAGAGATACCCAAAGGCATACCATCAGAGAAGGAACCTTGACCGATGGGGTAGATCAAGAATACTGCTGTAGCAGAAGCCAAAGGTGCGCTGTAAGCTACACAGATCCAAGGACGCATACCCAAGCGGTAAGATAATTCCCACTGACGGCCCATGTAGCAAGCGCAACCGAGCAAGAAGTGGAAAATTACCAACTGGTATGGGCCACCGTTGTACAACCACTCATCTAAGGAAGCTGCTTCCCAGATTGGGTAGAAGTGTAAACCGATAGCGTTAGAAGAAGGAATTACAGCACCAGAGATGATGTTGTTTCCGTAGATCAATGAACCTGCAACAGGCTCACGGATACCATCGATGTCTACAGGAGGAGCAGCAACAAATGCGATGATGAAGCAAATGGTAGCGGCTAGCAAGGTGGGTACCATCAGTACACCGAACCAACCGACATAAATCCGGTTTTCAGTGCTGGTAATCCAGTTGCAGAACCGTTCCCATACGTTGGCGCTTTCGCGACGTTGAATGGTTGTGGTCATTGTTTTATGAGTGCTTTATGTTTGTAGAAATGTATCAGGTAATTAATTTTTTACCCGATGCATCTGAGTCTACATGAATTTTTGTTTACTTGATATTTTGCTTAACACTCTGTAACAAAAACTCTTGAAATGCTCATTTTAATGTAAATTTTTGATTACAAAATTTTAATTGACGTTGCTTAATTCAACTTAATTAAGAAATGTATTGAAATGTAAAGTTTAGTTTTGTTAGCGAGTAGCGGGGCGTTTAACCTATCCTGAGTGAATTAAGAATTACTATAGATTTTGAATTTTCCCTACCAAAATGTAGAGACGTAGCACTGCTATATCTCTACAAATTCAAATTTAGAATTATGAAATCAATTAGAAATCGAAATATATGTAAGGTAGGCTACCTTCAGGAGCTAATAACCAAACGGCGTAGAGGCACAAAGGTACAAAGACAAGCTTGACAGGCCAGTTAAACTCTAGCTTGAGGCTACGGTTGAAGGCGTAGAGTATGCCCATAAAAGCAGCTATGGTTAGCAGCACCCAAGCGAGTTGGTATTGACTCATATTTAAGACTTCTACGTATACCTTTTGGGCAAACTGTGCATCAGCAGGATATCCCCAAAGATGACGCAGCACTACAGAAGAGTCTTGGAGGTTAGGTAAGCGGAATAAGATCCAAGAAATGAAAACCATAGATTGGGTCAAAAACCAACCCACAACTATACCTATAGGATTTTGCCAGAATAGTTCTAAATATTCAAAGCGATCACTAAATGCATCTGTGAGTCGATGTACTGCTAGGGCTATGCCGTGGAATGCGCCCCAAACCACATAACCCCAAGCGGAACCATGCCAGATGCCAGCAATCAGCATCACTGTAACTAAATTCCAGCAAGTGCGGGCTAAACCCTGACGAGAACCACCTAAAGGAAAGTAAACATAGTTACGTAACCAATCTCCAAGCGTCATGTGCCAGCGTCGCCAAAAGTCTGCAATACTGGTGCTAAAGTAGGGGAAGTCAAAATTCTCTGGTAAAACTAAACCAAAAAGTAAAGCACTGCCACGGGCAATATCTACATAACCGTTGAAATCTAAATACAACTGCAAACCGTAGGCAAATGTAGCTAACCAGAGATCTGTACTACCTGCCCGTGGTAGATTGCCAAAACATAGATCTACAAAGATCCCCAAGTGATCTGCAAAAATTCCTTTTTTGACTGCACCTCTAGCAATCAACCATAATCCCTCTGCCACTCTATCAGCAGTTGGCAAATGTAATGTATTAAGTTGATTTGATAAGTTGTGGTAACGAGTAATAGGGCCGGAAATTAACTTAGCAAAAAATAATTTATAGGTAGCAAATTTGAGAAATTGTTCAGCAGCAGGGGCACCACGATAGACATCAACTAAGTAAGCGATGCACTCAAAAGTGAAGAATGAAATCCCCAAAGGTGCAATTAATTTAAAAGAGCTATCTGGTGAGTTGGCTGATAGCGGTAAAATTAACTTCATGAAGGGAGTTACATATTTAAATCCTAAGAGTAAGACTACATTTAAAGATATACCCAACCATAAAAGTTTTAATCGACGTTGATTCCAATCCGATTGGGCAAATTGCCATTCTTCATTGGAAATTTCCCATTCTAAAGAATGTTTTCCTGGTGAAGTGTTTTTCCCAATCTCTAACCCAAATCGAAAATTAATAAAAGTCAGTGCTAACAGCAAAGGTATGTATTGAAATTGTAAGGATGAGTAGAAAACCAAGCTAGCAATTAGTAACGTCCATAAACGTAATTTAGATTGTGCTAAAGACCAGTAAATTCCCAGTACACTTAGCAGGAATAAGCCATAGAAAATTGATATAAAACTCATTGGTTAGTTATTTGTCATTGGTCATTAGTTATTCTCCGCGTCCCCGCGTCTCCCTCATCTCCCGGTCACTGAGCGAAGTCGAAGTGCCTACTTCGCTGGCCAAGGAATCATTGGGTCATTGGCTAGCTTTTTCGAGACTTCGTATGCTCCAAAGCGGTTGAGGTGGCTGGGGTCGGAAAAGTAATCGTTGGCTTTTAGCCATTGTTGACTTAAGTCTCGATAAATGAAGTTGGGATTATTAGCTAAACCCGACATATATTGCTGAAATTCTTGTTCATGTTGTTTGCGTATTGGATCTAAATATTCTGCCGTGAGAGGCATGTTGATAAACACTAGGGAAATTTTGCGAGACTGGGTGAATTGCAGCACCGATTGTAGTGCAGTATCTTGTACGCCTCCTACTTGGAAAGATTTATAGTCGTTGTCGTAATTTCCTGATACTTTGGAATATTTTTGATAGTATCTAGCGGGGTTGAAGCGAATAGATAAAGGTAGGAAGCCATCAAAATCAACTGCTTGTTGGGAGGTGTCTTCTGTACCATCTGTTGACTGTTTTTGTGATGTGCTTGTGGGATGACGATCGCTCACTAAAGGCAACGAGTCTAATTGTTTTTGCAGTAAGATTTTAATCTGCTCGCGGTTTGGGTAGGTAGCAGAAACCGCAGCTAAAGCGTTATTTAACCACTGGTTGACAGCTTGATAGCTGTTTGTTTCCTGTTTTTCGGCTTTTGTCTTTTGCTCTTTGGAATTATTTGCAGAATTTGGGGAATTTTCGTTACTACTTGCAGTTGATGGTGTTTTTTGCAACGCTTTTTTATAGCCTGGTGATGATGCAATTGCCCTAAAGGTCATATCCTCACGACCACTGTTGAAAGCCCTGGCCCCATCTGCCCACAAAATTAGTTTGGGTAGTTCTTTTGGTTGCAATACTTGACGAATCACAAAGTCTACAACTTGTGCTGTGGCGCCATTAATACCAAAGTTAAATACATCAAGATTCGGATAACCCTGAGTTTTTAAAGCTTTAGCAAGTGCCTGGGGGTCAATGCCTCGCAAGGCGCGGGAGGAGCCAATTACCAACACATCGGGGGGACTACCAGTTTGAGCCAGACGCTGTTTATACAGTGCTAGTTGCTCATCTAATTGTCTAGCATTAAAGCTTGGCATTTGCGATCGCGCGGCCAACAAAATAGCGGTTGCGGTTGCCTTTTCTTTGAGTGGTGCGGCTGCCAAACTCCCAGATTGCTCATCACTTTGGGTAAACCCAGAATTATTAAATGCAGAATTATTTTGAGGAGATTTTTTCTTGGAAGTGTCGGTGAAAAATGCCATCCTCTGATCTTGCTGTTCTTTTCTTTTTTGCTTAGCAGATGATGGGGTTGAGACATTGGCGATTTTTTGTGGACTCGGTAGCGTGCGAGCGATGATTATACCTAAAATCCAATCGGTTTGGAGGGTGAGCAATAATCCCAATGTTCCCCATACTATGGCAACTTTGAGTCCTTGTGGATCAAAATTTGGCTCTGCTGCTTCTTGAGTTTCGGTAAACAGCTGGGTTCCTAAAAAGAATTTTTTGGCTGATATTGTCGCCGTGGTTAACCAATTTCTTGCTACTCCGGTAACGAAACTCTGAACTTCCTCTGTAGTCAGGTTAGGACGTAAAATTGGCTCGTCAGGATCACAAGTCACCAAATCGTCAATGTAATCAGTGGTGACTGCAAATTCTGGGATTGCCTCTGGTACTAATCTTTGGCGATGCTCAAAATCCACGCCGTAGTTCCAAGCAGGTTCTTTGTTACCAGCGCGGCGTCCGTAAACACGTACCCCTGCAATAGCGCGAAGTTTTAATTGACGGATGAATTGAGCTACTTTGCTAGCTACTTGCTTGCGCGTTGGACACACGGGAGCATCACACATTACGTGTAATAAGTCACCTTTGTCTAAAAGTAGTACGCGAATTCCACCAGTGAGCAAACGCCGATCTAAATCAGGGTTGAGTAGTCGTTCTAGTAAAAAAACGATCGCATCTTGATCGCCAGTTGTTGCCAGTTCCAGTGGTAATGTAGCGAGGGCGGGATGTTCCGTCGCCGGGAGGGATAGCCAATCAACCCAATTGGGCTGCTTGTCAGTAGTTTTTTGCCCGTAGATAGTGGCAGCAAGAATACCTTGGGGTGCGATCGCCTCTAGCAATGGTATAATTGCTTCTTGGCAGATTGTTTTATCTGGGGCTGGGGCAGTTTCTAAGGGGTCAAAAGCTGGCTTGCAAAAGATATGGAGAGTTGATTCTTTTAAAGAAGCTTGTACGGCTATTTTTAACTCTGACAATACCTCAGTTAATAGTCTGGCGATCGCTTGCACATCTCCCCAACGTGCCCACTCCTTCAGCATGACATCTGGTGGTGTCAAATCCACCCTTAAGCGCCAATCGGGTGCGGTTTCACCACTTACCTGCGAAACAATCACCGCATCTTGGTAGCCAGAAAGTTGAAGATGACGTAACTTTTGCGCTACTGGTTCAGCTAGTAATGAAGGATCAGGGCTATAGCTGGACTGACAAAATATCCACAGGCGACTTTCTTGGGGCTGATGCTGTTTAATTTTTACTTTAACTGACACACCCAAGTTACTGAGAGTTTCGCTAAGATAACGAGCAATGGCTTGTGGGTTTCCTTGGCGAGCCAAACTCTCATTGGAGACAATTAGCGCTCCACCTGGTTGTTTCGATTTGTCTGAGTTGACTAGCAGGGCTTGTTGCACCTGCTCTAAATGCCGATCTAATTGATTTAAGTAAACCCGATGGCACCATTTAGGTCGTGGTTGCCCCTTCTTTCGACCGTAGACAAATACTTGGTATATTGAGGGTTGTTCATTACTTGTTAGGGTATCCAAATCTGTTTGCTGTAGTGCTTGCAGCAAATCAGATAGAGTGCGCCAACGTTGCGGACACTCCATGCCTTCACAAAGAATGTGAAGGTCGTTTCCCCGCAACCGGACTTTCACCCCGAAAGTGTTGATCCCTGTTGCTTGGCTTACCCATTGTACTAAGGATTGCTGGCTATCTGGTAATACTGTTTTCATGGGCAGTGAACTTTACAGGAAGCGATGATTGGGGGATAGTGCCTGCACTTGTAAACTAGAACCATAGATGTATCACACTTTGACCTTTTTTTTTAACACTTTTGTTACCTTTGGAGCTTGCAAAATCGGCCAAGATAGTCATGTACGGTTGCAAGTCGGACTAACATTGAGTTTTGCGTTTATTTTACTCGTCTTCCTAAAAATAAGAAGTAGCTATGCCACCTGCAAACCAACAACCATCTGACAATTCTGGACTAAATCTGGTTCTGTTTAACATTCCCCAATTTCTACTCTTACAAATAGGTACAGCGTCTATACTACTGCTGTTGACTACGGAAAAAACTACTGGAAAAGCCCTCAAAGCCATAGGGGAAGCCAGTGAGGAATTATTTCGCGGCGATCGCTTACCCATTCTCGATTTTCCAGAAGATAACGGTACAAGTGTTGGTAACTAATTATACTTAAGTTTTGGCTTTCTCAGGGTAAACTCCATGAGTTTTCGGTGCAAAACTACCAAAAGAAAACAGCAATCGGCTTTACCAGCATAGAAGATATGAGTTACCTTTTATACTCTTCGTCTCAGACTGTGAATATATACCCAGCATCAGAATTATTTTTGCGTCATCGTCTACAAGTAGTCGAAGAATTGTGGGAAACAGTTCTTCGCCAAGAATGCGGTCAAAATATGGTGGATTTATTGCGACAGTTACGCGATTTATGTTCACCAGAAGGACAAGCTACTAATGACCAGGCATCCTCAGCTGTCAAATTGATTGAGCAACTGAATATCAACGAAGCAATTCGAGCTGCTAGAGCGTTCGCTCTGTATTTTCAGTTGATCAACATCATAGAGCAGGAATATGAACAACGGCAGCAATTGACTCGCTATGAAACTGAAACAGAAATAGATGACCTAGAAACACTACCCAATATTATCTATTCATCCAACCAAACAGAAGACGACACGCCTGTAAGTCGGGGAATAGTAGCAGACTTGCTCACCAAGAATTGGGTAGATAGAGCGCAAGGCAAACAAAAAGGTACTTTCGCCAGTTTATTTCCCCATTTATTTCATCTCAATGTCCCACCGCAGCAAATTCAGCGCCTCATTTCCCAACTGGATGTGCGCTTAGTTTTCACCGCTCACCCAACGGAAATTGTTCGTCACACCATTCGTGATAAGCAGCGACAAGTCGTAAGACTCCTACAACAACTCGATGCTCTAGAAAGTCGTGGGGGAATGGGGGGAGGATATCCTTGGGAAGCCGAAGACTTACGCGAACAGTTGCTAGAAGAAATTCGCCTGTGGTGGCGTACTGACGAACTCCATCAGTTCAAGCCCTCGGTTTTAGATGAAGTAGACTATGCCTTACACTACTTCCAAGAAGTGTTATTTGATGGCATTCCTCAACTTTATAAACGCTTCAAACACACCCTAAATAACACCTTTCCTTGGCTGGAACCACCAAGCAAAAACTTTTGCTCTTTTGGCTCTTGGGTAGGTTCAGACAGAGATGGGAACCCTTCAGTTACACCAGAAACCACTTGGCAGACCGCTTGTTATCAGCGCAAAATGGTGTTAGAGAGATACATCCGGTCAGTTAAGCAACTGATTGAATTACTAAGTGTATCGATGCACTGGAGTGATGTTTTGCCAGATTTACTGGAATCTCTGGAGTTAGATCAATCGCAGTTGAGTGAAGTATATGATGCTTTGGCACTGCGTTATCGGCAAGAACCCTATCGGCTGAAGTTGGCTTATGTACTCAGACGGCTGGAGAATACACGCGATCGCAATTTAGCCTTATATAAGCGGGAAACACCAACAAACGAAGATTCCCCAATGTACCGTTCGGGAAATGACTTTTTAGCAGAACTGCGATTAATTCAACGTAACTTAACAGAAACAGGTTTAAGTTGCCGAGCATTAGAAAATCTCGTCTGTCAGGTAGAAATATTTGGCTTTAACCTGACACAGCTAGATATCCGTCAAGAATCGTCCCGCCACGCCGATGCACTTGACGAGATTCTTGAATACCTGCAAATCTTACCCCAAGCATATAACGAACTCAATGAGGAGCAAAGAGTTGCTTGGTTAACAGGAGAACTACAAACCCGTCGGCCATTAATTCCAGCGGAACTGCCATTTTCCGAAAAAACCAATGATGTCATTGAAACCTTCCGCATAGTGCGATCGCTACAGCAAGAGTTTGGAATCAACATCTGCCATACCTACATTATCAGTATGTGCCGCGAAGTCAGCGACGTATTGGAAGTATTGCTGTTAGCCAAAGAGGCGAGACTTTTTGACCCCGCCATCGCCGTCGGCACGATTCAAGTTATACCTCTATTTGAAACAGTAGAAGACTTGCAACGCTCCAGAAGCGTCATGCGGCAACTATTTTCGCTTCCCTTGTATCGGGCCTTATTAGCTGGCGGCTACGACCAATTAGAGGACACGGAGACACGGAGACACGGTGAGACAGCGCTGCAGGAGGGTTTCCCTCCGCAGGCGACTGCGAACCCGAAGGGAGACACGGAGAATTTCACCGCGTCTATAGAAGACACGGAAACACGGAGACACGGAAATACAGGAAATACAGAGAATTTCACCGCGTCACCGCGTCTCCCCCTCCCCGCGTCATCTTCACCACTCACTCCCAACTTACAAGAAGTAATGCTGGGATATTCTGACAGTAATAAAGACTCTGGTTTTTTAAGTAGTAACTGGGAGATTCATAAAGCCCAAAAATCACTACAGCAAATAGCCGAGGAACATGGTATAAACTTGCGAATTTTCCACGGACGCGGCGGTTCTGTGGGACGTGGTGGTGGGCCAGCTTATGAGGCGATTTTGGCCCAGCCTGGCCACAGCATCAATGGACGCATCAAGATTACCGAACAAGGCGAAGTTCTAGCTTCTAAGTATTCCTTACTAGACTTGGCTTTGTATCATATGGAAACCATCACCACTGCTGTGATTCAAGCGAGTTTGCTACGGACAGGGTTTGATGATATTGAACCTTGGAACGAGATTATGGAAGAATTAGCAGTGCGATCGCGTCAACATTATCGTGCCTTAATCTACGAGCAGCCTGATTTTATTGACTTCTTCCATCAAGTAACCCCCATTGAAGAAATTAGCCAACTGCAAATTAGTTCTCGTCCCGCGCGGCGTCCCTCCGGCAAGAAAGATTTAAGCAGTTTACGAGCGATTCCTTGGGTATTTAGCTGGACACAAACCCGTTTCTTGCTACCTTCTTGGTATGGTGTCGGCACGGCTGTTCAGGAATTCTTGAACGGAGAGCCAGAAGAACACCTAAAATTGTTACGCTACTTTTATGTGAAGTGGCCCTTCTTCAAGATGGTTATTTCTAAAGCAGAAATGACCTTAGCAAAAGTAGACATTCAAATGGCACAGCATTACGTTCAGGAATTGTCTAGTCCTGAAGATAAACCCCGCTTTGAGAAAGTTTTTGAGCAAATTGCTAGCGAATTCTATCTCACAAGGAATTTGGTCTTACAAATCACCGGACACAATCGACTTTTAGATGGTGATCCTGTGTTGCAGCGGTCTGTGCAATTACGCAATGGTACAATTGTCCCTCTGGGATTTATCCAAGTTTCCCTACTCAAACGCCTGCGTCAGTCTCGCACTACCACTACCACCGGGGTTATCCACTCTCGTTACAGCAAAGGCGAATTATTGCGAGGAGCATTATTAACTATTAACGGTATTGCTGCTGGGATGAGAAATACTGGGTAATAATTAATTCGTAATTTCAGATATGAGTCCCTTAATTTATTGATGGAAATCATCAAACTTTTTTCTGGAATTAACAAATACAAAATTAATGGGCGAATTTGATGCCAAGAGGAAAAAGAAATGCAATTTTTGATTACAAACCCAAATTACTTTATCGGATTTTAATTACGAATTACGAATTACGAATTAAACTGACCAATGACTAAAAAGTGGTTCCAAATTGGGATAGTGGGTATATTTCTGTTCTCAGTTGCCCTGCGATTTTGGGGACTGGAACGATTCAACACCCTAGTGTTTGATGAAGTTTACTTTGCTAAATTTGGTAATAATTATCTTACCAATACGCCATTTTTTAATGCTCATCCGCCACTGAGTCAATATATTATTGGCATTGGAATTTGGATTAGTAGTCACATCCCTTTTGGGCATGATACCGTCAATGGGCTGACAGGTTCATTGCGATCGCCTTGGAGTTATCGTTGGACAAATGCCCTCACTGGTTCATTTATTCCCGTAGTTGTTACCGCAATTGCCTATCAGTTAAGTTATCGTCGTAGCTTTGCTTTGCTTGCAGGTTTGTTCACAGCTTGTGACGGCATATTTTTAGTAGAGTCTCGCTATGCTCTGAACAATATTTATATCGTGATTTTTGGTTTGTTAGGTCAATGGTTTTTATTATTGGCATTGGCAAACCAAAATCAAAGACGTACTTTGTGGTTAGTGATAGCTGGTGTTGGTTTTGGTGCGTCAGCAGCTACTAAGTGGAATGGTTTATGGTTCCTATTGGGTGCTTATTTCATTTGGGTAGCAGCCTGGGTAATTCGTGTACTACATTTTCTCACCTCATCCTCGGTTGGTGAGCGTACCCCTATGGGGAAGCAAGCTAGCGAGAGTGTCTTTGACACCAGAAGTCAAACCACACCCCCCTCACCACTCCAAAACCTAACTCAACTAAATATCTTCCAGATGGGGTTTTATCTAGGAATTATCCCTGGATTAGTTTACAGCCTAATCTGGATTCCTCACCTGCAACTAGATCAAAGGTTTGGATTTATCGAAGTACATCAAGCAATTTTGAAGTTTCACCTCGAAATGGGTGGTAATAGCACCAATGTGCATCCTTATTGTGCTGCTTGGTACAAGTGGCCTTTGTTGACTCGACCAATGGCATATTACTTCCAAACTGCTCAAAGTCTCACTGAACCATTACCTGTTGTGGGGCCGCCTTTGCCTTCTGGGACTGGAAAAATAGTTTATGATGTCCATGCAATGGGGAATCCGGTTTTGTGGTGGCTTGGTGTTGCTGCGATTTTGTTTATGGTTGGAATGCTAGTTGCACAAGTTGTGATTCCTTGGGTAAAACAAAAGCATTTTTCTGTACCTGCAACTGTTGGTGTCGATACTTGGATTGCTCTGTATGTAGTTTTAAATTACGCTGCTAACTTACTGCCTTGGGTGAAAGTGACAAGGTGCGTTTTTATCTATCACTACATGTGTGCTGTGATATTTGTATTTTTAGCGATCGCTTGGTTTGTTGACCAGTGTCTTCGCAGTTATTATCGTGAATTTCGGATAATAGGTGTCACGATAACATTTCTCATTTTCTCTGCTTTCGTTTTCTGGATGCCCATTTATTTAGGCTTACCTATTACCGCTGACGGCTACAAAATGCGGATGTTGTTTAGAACGTGGTATTAGTTTTTTGGGGAATGGGGAAGTGTGCTGAGCAAAGTCGTACCCCTGCGCTTAAGCAAGTTACGCGTAGCGTTTGGCAGAGAAGCCCACGAGGAATTAGAAAGATATTTTTCTAGGCGAGCGTTAAGAAGTGTGTCGAGGCCCACGGAGGAGAGATTAGACCTCTTGCAAAAGTCCTTCTTTGCGTTCTCTTCTCTGCGTCTCTGCGCCTCTGCGTGTTAGAGAAGCGGGGCGTAGCCCAACAAAAAAAATATTTATGCAAGAGGTCTATTGTGGTTAATAGTCAAGTTGGGGTAGGCACAACGTTTACTATCACTCTCCCTATAAACAGAATTTAAGCCAAGAGGCAAATTTTGAGCATAGTAAAATTTGATACAAACTGCTGAGATAGCAAATAATTGAGCGGGGAATTAGACTGCAATCTGATTCAGTCGTAGAGACGTAGTATTTGTAGAGATGTAGCAATGCTGTGTCTCTACAATAGTTTACTGGAATCGTCATGGTTAGCAACGAACGCGCCTATGCACGGATGTTGCATTACTAAGTTTTTTGTCTTGTGCATAACTTCACGAAAATAATCTGATACTTACATAAGTCCTGAATGAGCTACGTTGAGCTATGTATATATTCTTGGAAATCATACGAATATTGATACTAATTATAGTGATAATAGACGGTGATTATACACAAAGCTTGATTTTTGAATTAATATTTCAACATCGAAAATTTAGGGATTTTCTTCGGAATCAACAAAGATGATTTGTAGCTTAACCTGAGCCTATACAGAGTGACATATACTCTTGGGGGGGTAAGAACTAGCACCTGAAGGACTCATTGATACATTTGATAGTACTTAAGTAAATATCCTCTAAGTACAAAACATTTGTGTGTCTGCAAAACTAGTAAATTCTAAGTTTATGTCTGACTGCCAAACAAAACCTCAAACCAACTATCCTAGTACAGCAGGTGGTAAGTATTTAACACCTTTTCAGCGGAAACTGCTGCTAGAAAGTTTACATAAAAATTTACTTGAATCTTATCGCCAACGCATAGAAATCATGTTGTTGGCAGACGAGGGAAAAACTCAAACAGAAATTTGTCAAACCTTGGGGTGTTGTGCTGCGACAGCAAGACATTGGACGCACATAGCCCGCACAGGAATGGCGCACCAATGGCAAGATTGTCCAATCGGTCGTCCTAAAGCAGTAAATGACCAATATCTCAGCCGTCTTAAAGAACTGGTTGGTAGCAGTCCCCGTAATCATGGATATTCGTTTCGACGGTGGACAGCGAACTGGTTGCAAAAACATTTGGCGAAAGAATTTGGTGTTGAAGTCAGTGACCGACACATCAAGCGACTGCTGAAACAGATGGGATTATCGACACGACCCAAGTCGAACAATATTCAGGGTAACAATAATGAGCAAAATAATAGCTCCAAAATCTTGATTAGTGATCTGAAATCAGCCAATATTCCAGATAATTCGGAATTTTTACCCATCAACTTTGCAAACATAGAAAAAGACTCAGAGACTCATGGCGCAAAATCTATCCGCTCATTTGGTTTCTCCACAACAGTTAAACAGTACTCTGGGATGTTCTCTGGCCACAGAGGAGTTTCAACATTGTCTTCAACAAGCTAAGCATCTCAACCCAAAAGTTGGTAAGTTCTGGCAAGGAACCGATGTTGAGCCAGGTATCTACATCATTATTGCTGGTAAGGTGAGGCTGCTAAATAGTACCGATGAGTTAATTGCCACTTTGGAAGTTGGGGCCGCCTTTGCAGAATTCACCTTGTTTCCCGATGCACAGTTGCAGCCATATGCAGCGAGGGCTTCAGTTAATTTGCAACTATGCTTTATACCGGGTAAGGTGCTATGGCCATTGATGGCTAAATATCCACAAATTGAACAGCATTTGTGGAATCAAGCGCTATCTCGTTATCCCCAACAGACAGACTCAGACCACCCACCCATAAAAACCGAAGATTCTAGCAAAAACTATAAAATAACCAATTTGTCAAATAGTGCGGATTTGCCGCACGCTAACAAGATTAGCAAAGCTTATTTCCCTAGTCCGACGCAGCAAGTAGGGCATTTATGGCAACGGGTATTACGGCGCTATCCATTTTTTGCTCAACACAGCGCATCTGATTGTGGCGCGGCTTGTTTGGTGATGGTGTCTCGCTATTGGGGAAAGAACTTCAGTGTGAATCGCTTGCGGGATATCTCCAATGTAGACCGCAATGGTGCATCATTGCGGGGATTATTAGCGGCGGCGGAAAGCATCGGTTTCGCTACACGACCGGTAAAAGCTAGTTTAAAGCAATTAGCTAAGCAAAAATTACCTGCGATCGTCCACTGGGAAGGCAAACATTACATCGTTGTTTACGAAATTACCCCTAAGCATGTGATTGTCGCTGACCCTGCCATTGGTCAACGCACCCTCAGCCATGCTGAGTTTAATGCCAACTGGACTGGTTATACATTGCTGCTGCAACCAACAGCCATGCTCAAAGAGACTAAGGAGACTTCCACTCCTTTTTGGCAATTCTTTGAGTTGATGAAGCCGCACTCGTTGGTAATGCTGGAGGTATTTATTGCTTCGGTATTTATTCAGATTTTTGGACTCGTCACCCCGTTATTTACCCAATTAATTTTAGATCGCGTGGTGGTACAGCGATCGGAACTCACTTTAACAGCAGTAGGGTTAGGGTTGCTGATATTCAACCTCTTTAGAGTAGCAATGACGGGGCTACGACAATATCTCTTAGACCACACAGCTAACAGAATCGACCTCGCACTCATTGTTGGCTTTATTCGCCATACCCTCCGGCTACCATTGAATTTCTTTGAGTCGCGTTATGTTGGAGATATCATCTCTCGCGTTCAAGAAAACCGCAAAATTCAACGTTTCCTTTCGGGTGAAGCATTATCTATCCTCTTAGATTTACTTACTGTCTTTATCTATGTAGGATTGATGTTTTGGTACAGTTGGCAAATGGCACTTTTGGCATTGTTAATCATCCCGCCGTTTGCTCTGTTGGCATTAGTTGCTACGCCTTTTTTACAAAGAATCTCTAGAGAAATATTTAATGCTGTTGCCAAAGAAAGTAGCTATCTAATTGAAGCCTTAACTGGTATGCGAACAGTGAAAGCTACTGCCGTAGAACAAACAGTCAGATGGCATTGGGAAGAATTATTAAACAAAGAGATTAAAACCAATTTTGATGGACAAGTTATTGGCAATCGTCTGCAAATATTTAGTAATACAATTCAAGCATTAATTACAACAGGTTTGTTGTGGTTCGGCGCACATCAGGTAATTCAAAACCAGTTAACTATTGGACAATTGGTGGCATTCAATATGTTAGTGGGAAATATTATTACACCATTTCAACGCCTGAGTGTGTTATGGAATCAATTGCAAGAGGTTGTGATTGCGGTAGAACGGATTAATGATGTATTAGATGCAGAACCAGAAGAAGATTTACAGCATCAAGCACGCCAAAACCTACCACAAGTTAAAGGAAATATTCGCTTTGACAATGTAACATTTCGCTATCACCCAGAAAGTGACATTAATATTCTTGAAAATATCAGTTTTGAAGTAAAATCGGGGCAGATGGTAGCTTTGGTAGGACGTAGCGGTTCAGGAAAAACTACCATTTCTAAATTAGCTTTAGGCTTGTATCTCCCTACAGATGGCAGAATACTGATTGATGGACAAGATATTACTAGTATTTCTCTACGCTCTTTACGTTCTTCTGTGGGAGTAGTTGACCAAGATACCTTTTTATTCGGCGGTACGATTCGGGAAAACATCTGCTTAGCGCATCCTGGAGCAACTTTATCAGAAGTAATCGAAGCGGCACAATTAGCGGGTGCTGATGAGTTTATCAAAAAACTGCCGATGGGGTACGAAACCCAAATTGGTGAAGGTGGGGGATTATTATCTGGTGGACAGCGACAACGGATAGCTATTGCTAGAGCTTTATTAGGCAATCCTCAACTGTTGGTTTTAGATGAAGCAACTTCCCATCTTGACACCGAATCAGAAAGGGTAATACAACAAAACTTGAACACAATTTTGAAGGATAGAACTACGTTAGTAATTGCCCATCGACTTTCTACTGTGCGGAACGCAGATTTAATTTTAGTATTAGATCGAGGAATTTTGATTGAGAGTGGCACTCATGATGCATTAATGGCAAAACGAGGACATTATTTCTATCTAAATCAACAGCAGTTGCATGGGACAACATAAATCGTGAAGACTACGGCGTTAGTAATTGGTAATGGGTATCCAATTATCCATTACTCAACCGAAGTTCAACATGGATATTAGGAAAAGTTATGCCAGATATATTGAATGGACGAATCAGCGATACATTACCAGAAGAAACATCTTATTCAGAGATTGCCACTTCATCAATCTCAAATACGAAAAATGATGGTTGGTCTGATATTACTAAAGAAACACTTGATAGCTTACCTCGAGTTTGGACAAGAGGAATATTATATTTTTTAGTAACATTTGTGTGTATAATTTTACCTTGGGCAATACTCTCCAAAGTAGATGAGACTGGCACAGCTAGAGGCAGAACTGAGCCAGGGGATAAAACAATTAAGCTTGATGCAGCTGTTGCTGGCACAGTTGCCGAAATACGAGTCAAAGAAGGTGATACAGTAAAAACTGGGCAAACTTTATTAGTATTAGAATCGGAATTAGTAAAAACAGAATTACGGCAAACACAAGATAAATTAGAGGGGCAATTAAATCGATTTACGCAATTAAATGCAGCTAAAAATCAGCTATTTGTTTCTTTATCAACTCAACAGCAACAAAATCAGTCCCAACAGTTAGAAAAGCAAGCACAAATTGACCAAGCTAATCAAAATTTACAAGCTATTGTGAGTTCTTATAATTTACGTAAAGAAGAAAAATTAGCTCAGGTTAATCAAGCTAAGCAAACTTTTGAGCAGAGTCTAAATGCTAAGAAATTAGCTGAGGTGAGTTTAGCGATCGCTCAGCGAGAATTAGAACGTTATCAAAAAGCTTTTAAAGAAGGTATTGCGGCAGAAATTAATGTTGTTGATAAGGAAGATGCGGCACAAGAAAGACTAAAATTATATGAACAAGCAAAGTCAGATATTCGACAATCTAAGTTACGTTTAGCAGAACAACAAAGTATTTATGAGCAAACTATTCGCCAAAACAATGCGGATATTAAGCAGGCAGAATTACGACTTAAAGAACAAGAAAGAAGTTATCAAACTTTGACTCGTACTGGTAAGCTAGCTGCACTGAAAATTGAAGAACAACAAAAGAATTTAGAAACAGAAATTACTTCACTCAAGTCAGAAATTTCTCAAAGCCAGAGACAGATTCAATCATTAAAATTTCAGTTGGGACAGCGACAAATTAGAGCTACTGCAAGCGGTACATTATTTCAATTACCAATACAAAAACCTGGAGCAGTTGTACAACCAGGGACTCTGGTTGCAGAGATTGCATCATCTAGTTCACCTTTAATAGTTCGGGCACAAATGGCAACTACTGAAAGTGGTTCTTTGCGAACAGGATTACCAGTAAAGCTCAAGTTTGATGCTTATCCGTTTCAAGACCACGGGGTAATCTCAGGAGAATTAATTAAAATTTCTCCTACCACTACAGAAATAGATACACCATCTGGAAAAGTGGCAGCTTATAACCTAGATATTTCTCTAAAACAGAGTTGTGTTGTCTCAAATAATAAGTGTATTCCTTTACGTCCAGGAGATACAGCAACAGCAGAAGTAATTGTGCGGCAGCGCCGAATTATTGATTTTCTACTTGATCCATTCAAGCAGTTGCAACAAGGAGGAGTAAAATTATAAGTATTTCGTTGTAATTATGCATTTTTAGAGTTACTCATTTTCAGATATTTTTCTTTAAAGAAAAATAAAAATCTTTGTGCGCCCTGTTAATTGTATCGAACTAATTGAAAACATCATGTCACAAGCTATTACTATTACCAATACAGATATTCTTCAGCAAATCAAGCTATCTTGTAAAATACCGGAAATAATTGAACAAATTGTTACACATCAGATAGTGACAAATGCTGCTAAGGAAGCTGGCATCAATGTGGAAACAGAAGAATTACAAGAAGCAGCAGATATTTTTCGATTAGTGAACAAACTCAACAGTGCTGAAGATACTTGGGTATGGCTAGAAAAACATGGTCTGTCCATAGATAATTTTGAAGAAATGGTCTACACTAGTGTCCTTTTTGGCAAGTTAAGCCAAAATCTATTTGTAGATAAAATAGAGCCTTACTTCTTTGAACATCAACTAGAGTATGCTGGCGTAGTCATGTACGAAGTTGTACTAGACGATGAAGATCTAGCATTAGAACTTTTCTATGCTGTTCAAGAAGGAGAGATGAGTTTTTATGATGTTGCTCACAAATATATTGAAGATACTGAATTACGCCGAAAAGGCGGATATTTAGGAACATTACGCCGCAAGGATTTAAAACCAGAGCTTTCTGCTGCTGTTTTTTCAGCTACACCACCTCAACTTTTGAAACCAATTGTCACCTCAAAGGGAATACACCTAATTTTTGTTGAGGAGATTGTTCAACCACAACTGGATAATATACTGCGTCAACAAATTATTACTGATTTGTTTGATGCTTGGATTAAGCAAAAAATTGAGCAAGTTGAATTGGTGAAAAAGTTTGATTCAGATAGTTTTAGATAAGTGATACTGTGTCCAGTTATATAGTGTTCGCTTGAAAACTGATCGCTAGGGCTGACGTTTAATATCTGCGGAATGTAGGTTATAAAATGCAAGTTTAGAGATAGTTAGTATTAGTTACTAGTAAATAGGATGAGCAAACAAGCTCACCCTATTTACATGTAAAGTTAAAATTAATTCTAAATTAAACCACCAGCGGCTTGAAAGCGAGCGCGGGCACGTTTAAAGGCTTGGGTTGCCTGGATTTGTGCTTGACGGTCATCTGGTGTCACTTGACTCAGACGTGTTTCTGCTTGGCTATAAGCAGCACGAGCTTCTTCAAGATTGATGGCATCGCCACGTTCAGCGCCATTTACCAGAATTGTCACTTCGTTTTCTTCGACTTCAGCAAAGCCACCCAAAAGGGCGATCGCTTGCCAAGCTTGATTTTTGTTAGCGCGTACTCGCATCACACCTATATCCAAAGCGGTTAAAAGTGGTGCGTGTCCAGTGAGAATGCCCAGTTGACCTGTAGTGCTGGGTAAAACTAATTCTTCAGCTGCGGCATCCCAGACGGTTTTGTCTGGGGAAATTACACGAACGGTTAGTGTCATTTGTCTTTTGTCCTATGTCTTCTCTTACAAAGTTCTGATTGGCGGAAGCCACCGCCCAGACTTTTCGCTGCGGCAACCCCTTCGGTGTATGGAGGAAACCTCAGCTCAGACTTTGCGCTTTGTCTTTTGCAATTTGCCATTGGTCATTAGCGCTTCACTAATGACCAATGACTAATGACTAATGACTAACCCTTGATTTTTTCAGCTTTGGCGATCGCTTCGTTAATATCGCCTACTAAATAGAAAGCTTGCTCTGGCAGATCATCCAATTCACCAGAGAGAATTTTCTGGAATCCTTTGATGGTGTCTTCCAACTTCACATACTTACCAGGAGAACCGGTAAATACTTCTGCTACAAAGAACGGCTGAGATAAGAAGCGCTCGACTTTCCGTGCCCGTGCCACGATGAGACGATCTTCTTCAGATAGTTCATCAAGACCAAGAATGGCGATGATATCTTGGAGTTCTTTATAACGTTGTAGAGTTGATTGCACCGCACGAGCAGTATTGTAGTGTTCGTCGCCGACAATGCTGGGCTGGAGCATGGTAGAAGTTGAACCAAGGGGATCTACAGCTGGGTAAATTCCCTTAGCTGCTAAACCACGAGACAGTACTGTGGTTCCGTCTAAGTGGGCGAAAGTGGTTGCAGGTGCGGGGTCGGTGAGGTCGTCTGCTGGTACGTAAACTGCTTGAATCGAGGTAATTGAACCTTCTGTAGTTGAGGTAATCCGCTCTTGCAGTTCACCGACATCAGTTCCCAGTGTAGGCTGATATCCCACCGCAGAAGGCATCCGACCTAGCAGCGCTGATACTTCCGAACCTGCTTGTACGAACCGGAAGATGTTGTCAATAAACAGTAGCACGTCCTGTTTGTTCACATCGCGGAAGTACTCTGCTACTGTCAAACCTGACAAACCAACCCGCATTCTCGCGCCGGGTGGTTCGTTCATCTGACCGTAGACTAGAGCAATCTTTGATTCGTTGAGGTTGTCTTTATTGATCACCCCGGATTCAATCATTTCGTTGTAGAGGTCATTACCTTCGCGGGTGCGTTCACCCACTCCAGCAAAAACGGATACTCCACCGTGCTGAGTAGCGATGTTGTTAATCAACTCCATCATGATCACGGTTTTACCGACACCTGCACCGCCAAATAGACCAATCTTACCGCCGCGTCGATAGGGAGTCAGGAGGTCAACAACTTTAATCCCAGTCTCAAACACGGAAGGTTTAGTTTCCAGTTCAGTAAATTTGGGAGCAGCGCGGTGAATAGGCAAAGTCGCCTCAGCATTTACAGGGCCCCTGTTATCCACGGGTTCGCCCAGTACGTTGAAAATGCGACCCAAGGTAGCTTTACCAACTGGTACGCTAATGGGAGCGCCAGTATCGACAACTTCCAGACCACGTACTAAGCCATCGGTGGTGCTCATTGCAACAGCCCGTACTTGGTTGTCGCCCAGCAGTTGCTGCACTTCAACGGTAAGTTTGATTTCTTGTCCAGCTTCGTTGGTGCCTTTGATGGTCAGAGCGTTGTAGATTTGAGGCAATTTCCCGCCGGGAAACTTAACGTCTACAACTGGACCAATGATTTGGGTAATGTAACCAATGTTTGTTTTTTCTGCGGTTGTGACCATGCTGAGCCTAATGATTGAAGCTATATTTCAGATTGGGTCGTAGACGACATAAGATTAAGCAATGTCATCTCTCACTGTAGCATCGTAAGGGGACACAACTCCCTTAGTAATTCCTTAAAAAGAAGTTTGGCTGTTTGGGCTGCAACACTGGTTTTTTAGAGGGGCTAGGGTTGGAAACTGTAACATAATTCCTAGACATCTGTGTTCATAACTAGTCAATTTTGAGTAGGTATTGGAGAAAATATGTTAGACTATCAGCAGTAACGGTTAACAACCGTGCCGTCAGAGGATAACCCTTCCAGCTTAGACTGGCGTTTGATAAACGTGCCACAGGCGAAGTGCAAGTTCCATAGACAGAGGATTGTTAGCAGCGCCTCACCTAGAAGTTTCTCCATAACTTCGACACATATAGCGGTCAGTTAGACCGTTTTCGCCTCTGGACTGGTGAGTGCCGACACTACCAGGATGAATGAGGAAGTAAGCATCAAACTAGATCATGAGCAGATTTGTCTACTTATGAACAGTTGTGAATAGGTCTTATGTAACGGAAGACTGAAAAATAAAATTGCCGTGTCAAGCGATCGCCTGACCGGCAACTATCCAGTTTGAGAATTTTTACGTAGTAGGATTGGGAGAAAAATCCTTGTTCCTAAGAATTTTTAAGCTTTAGCTGCTTTTTGTTGCTGTTTACGCTTCATTGCTGAGGTAGCGCCAAAAGCACCGAATGCTAATACACCCAACATAGAAGCAGGTTCGGGGACATCTTTTGGTGGTTCGCTAGAGAATGTACCACCTTGAATAAATACAGCTGAGTCTAGAATGCTATCTCCGGCATCAGCGATCGCCAGCTTAATTTTATGCTTACCGACGCTCAATCCTTCTACTTTGGCAGTAAATACCTTGGTGAAACCATCATATTGAATATTGAAAAATGGCCCACCATCGGATGCATCGTTGTTATTGTAGAACTCAGAATTTTTAGCGTTAGTGCCCAAAGGATTACCACCATTGACATTATTAATTGAAACTGGTGTAGTAGTTCCAGGAATTAACGCAATATTGTTACCATCTAAGAAGAAGCCAAATACATCATTAAAACTACTATTGACATATTCGTTGTACTCTTCTGACGCAAAGACGTAGTTAAAAAAGAGATTGCCTGTATCCGAAACAAAATCAAATTCAAGAACACTGGCATCGAAAGTATTAAATCCAGGAATCAAGCCGTCCAAATCAGCATCACCAGGTAAGCCGTTATTACCTGTTGCACCATCTTGATTATTTGGCCCTGGTGCCAAGTTAGCATCACCAGAAGTTAAAATAATTCCATTTTCGATGCCAATTCCTGAAGCAATACCACCTGTAAATGTGCCAGATGCAATAGGAGCGCCATTATAAGTAGCATTTGACACTGTAATGCCTGAACCCAAAATACTATTAACTAAAACATTCGCGTCGCTAGTGTTAGTGATGTTAACAGCGTGAGCAGGTGCAGTTACTAATCCTAAACCGAATAAAGAAACGGCACTATACTTTAATAAATTAGTCAAGGATTGCATGATATTTTTTCCTGGAAAAGTGAATTTTAACGATTGATATGTTTACATATGCATACAAAGAATTACGGCAGAGATAAGCATCGTGCCTGAAAATTTATATGCAAGTATTTAGCCTTTGGTTATCGAAAAAGCTAGCGATTTTTTGTCAGACGTTACAGAGAAATACTGGAGAACATTTAGATGTTTAATCTCGCTTTTGCCTTTAATTAACTAGTGAGGTGTTTGTCCGTGATTTCCTCACTTGTCTATATTACGTAGAATACTAGAAAAATTATTTTGTGGCGAGAGTTTTTACGTAGATTCACACAAGAATTACATTTTAAATTTGATAGTATTACAGCCAGAACTTAGATAAATAGCACTGTAAATCAGAATTATCGATTAGTTACTTAGATAAAACTTTGTAAAATTAGACTACTGCTTTAAAATAGGTTTATAAATAGAATTGTGTGTTAATTAGAAACTGTGTAGCGATCGCACCTCAGAACACCGAAAGTAAAAAAGCTGTCATGATCTTTGGTGAAAGGGAATCGGGAACAGGGGAAACTAATACTAATTTGAAAAAGAATGCAACAAATGCAAACTTTGAAACCCATGCTAAATTTGGATTTTTTAGTTTTTAGTTGTTAATTTTGAATTTACAAAGGGTCAAAGTAGGTATTTATTTAGCTGCTTACAGTAAAGCTAGATTCCACTGAATTTAAAATTTCTGAAGTTCTCTGTAAAAATTACATTTTCAAATCTTCTTAATATCTCTAAAATAGAGATAGTTATACCGTTTTTTTGTGAAGTTGCAGAATTGGTATTACAAAAAACGGATGTCATTTGACCTTTTTAACCTTATATCTCCCCTGAGCCATTGATTATGAACTTCTCGTCAGCACGACAATATTTTTACCAGGAAATTCAGCAAACTGACGAGCATATTGACCTAGCAAAGGCAGCTTTATACATCGCACAGGAAGAATATCCCAATCTTGATCCAGAAGAATACCTCAATGCTCTCGCTACAATGGCGTTTGAAGTTCAAGAACGCTTACCCACTTCACGGTATCCTCTGCGAATAATTCAAAGCTTAAATCAGTATCTTTACGATGATTTGGGATTTGCAGGCAATAAAGTTAACTACTACGATCCTCGTAATAGCTTTCTCAATGATGTGGTTGACCGCCGAACGGGAATTCCTATTACTTTGGCGCTAGTTTATTTAGAGATTGCGCGACGAATTGATTTTCCAATGGTAGGTGTGGGAATGCCAGGACATTTCCTAATCCGTCCAAATCTTCCAGATATGGAGATTTTTGTTGATACTTTCAATCGTGGTGAGATAATATTTGCGGAAGATTGTCAACAGAGGCTGTCTAGGTTTTATCAACAACCAGTGACGCTACAACCAGAATTTTTAGCAGTGGTGAGTCATCGGCAATTTTTAGCAAGGATGCTCACAAATCTTAAGTATATTTACTTAAAACAGCAAAACTTAGAAAAAACCTTAGCAGCAGTGGAACGAATTTTGTTGCTGTTTCCTAGTATGACCTTAGAATTGCGCGATCGCGGTCTGATTTATTATCAACTCGGTTACTATCCTCAAGCAGTAGAAGACTTGCAAAATTACTTAGCCAAAGTTCCTGACGCCGAGGATGCATTGGTGATTCAGCAGTTAATTACCAAATTGGGCAAGAAGGGATGAGGGGGATGAGGAGAATAACCTAATGACAAATGACAATTCCCCAATCCCCCACAACTAAACTATTGACTAAATTCTTCTGCGACTCGTTTGAGGCGGCGTAGTTGGGCTTGCATGTCTTGTTGTGTCCAAGATGCAGCGAAGGTATTGAAACCCCAACTTATTAAAGGGTTGGGAATCTCAAACTCAAAGCGGTTGAGTAGGCGCGTTCCCTTTTCAAGCGGTTGACATTCCCAGCGATCGCTTCCTTGAAAAAATCCCTGGAATTTCCATACTATTAAACCTGGTTGCCGTTCTGTAACGACGCTATTTAAAGTGGGTTGAAGTAGAGGAATTTGAATTATAAAACGACTTTGACTACCTACATCTGTACTCCATGCTTCACCTACTGGTTCGCAGCGTAAGACGGGATTCAGCCAGCGATGCATGATTGCTAAGTCAGTAATACAGCGTTCCACTACCGCAGCTGTGGTATTGATTTGAATTGATTGCTCGAAAATTTGGGACATTCCACGCCCTTTGTGGTGTTGCTGCAATTTAGAGTAGCGCAAAATGTCAACGCTACCAGTATATTACATACATACTACAAATATTACAGAATTGCAAAACGGAAACATATCTTAATAGTCGTTCACATCGTTTTTCATCTGTCGCTTGCAGGAAGTATTCATCAACTTGTTTAGATGTAATCAGCCTAAGTCTGAATGAAAGGAAACTCTAACAGGGAACAGGGAAAACTAGGTTGCCCAAAAGGTTGAGGTTTCAACCTATGTTGCATGACAAGGAAGTGGGGATTAGGGATTGGGTTTTCAAATTGCGTTTGTGCGTTACTCCTTAACCGTTAAAAGGCCTCACTGTGTAACAAAGTCAAAAATTACTCTTGATATGAGTGCCATATATGTTTTTACTAGTAAGTTGATGGACAAAATACTAGTAAACTTACGGAGATGAGAGATTTTTCCCAGAAATCCACTCTAAAAGCATTTTAAGTGTGGGCGATGAATTATTCACCTTCTTTCCTAAAAAACTATGAATACAACTTGGCAAGAAATGACCCAGGTCATAGGGCTTAGTTTGTCGATGAGGACGCAACAACTTTTGGCACAATCGCCAAGTTTGCAACCAACGCAGCAAGCAGTGAACCAAGGGATCACTGATGTGCAAGGAATTTTTCAGCAGTTGATTCTGTTTACACCCCGGTTGCTTGGGGCTGCGGCAATTTTATTGGTTGGTTGGTTGATTGCAGCGATCGCCGCAGCTGTGGCGCAGGGAATCCTGAATCGCACGAACATAGATAACCGAATTGCCGCTGGAGTAACGGGTCGTGAGGGTCTTCCCCAAGTGGAGAAATTACTCTCCAGCTTGGTCTTTTGGAGCATTATCTTGTTTACTGCGGTAGCTGTTTTACAAACATTACAGCTAGAGATAGCTTCTCGACCGCTAAATACTTTTCTTGAACAACTTGTTGGCTTTTTGCCAAAGTTAGTTGCTGCGGGGATTCTTTTTGGGGTTGCTTGGGTATTAGCGACTATTGTCAAGCTGGGAACGATGCGGATATTACAAGCATTCAGGCTAGATGAGCGTTTAAATCAACAATCGCTACAAGATCCCATCAGCCTTGAGCAACAGTTATCTTTGAGTGAGACGATTAGTAATGCTCTGTACTGGTTCATTTTCTTATTATTTCTGATTCCAATTTTAGATGCTCTGGATCTAAAACAGGCACTACAACCAGTACAAGCTTTAATTACACAAATTCTCTCAATTCTGCCCAATATTCTCGCGGCGCTGCTAATTGGCACTGTTGGCTGGTTTTTAGCTAATGTAGTGCGGCGGATTGTCACTAACTTGCTAGCCACAACTGGCATAGATCACTTAGGCAGCCGATTTGGACTCTCTTCCTCGACGGGAGTACAACCTCTGTCGAATATTATCGGCACAATTGTCTATATTCTGATTTTGATTCCTGTGGCGATCGCAGCCCTCAATGCTTTAAGAATTGAGGCTATATCTGTACCTGCAATCAGCATGTTACAGCAGATACTCAACGCTCTGCCAGCAATCTTTACGGCAGCAGCGATTTTAATTGTTGCCTATTTCTTGGGTCGGTTTGTTGCCGATTTGGTAACGAGTATTCTGACTAGTCTGGGTTTTAACAATATTTTCTCTGTCTTAGGTTTGCCTACACCAACCAGACGGATTGTGATTCCCGCAGAACCAGCAGCGCCGGCGCAGCCAACCCGCACTCCATCGGAATTTGCTGGTATTGTCGTCTTAGTTGGCATATTACTGTTTGCTGCGGTTGCAGCGGTGAATATTTTGAATATTCCCGCCTTAACAACATTAGTCACCGGAATTTTAGTAATTTTAGGGCGGATTCTGGCTGGATTAATCATCTTTGCTATTGGTTTATTCTTGGCAAATTTGGCTTTCAACCTGATTACCAGTTCTGGCGATCGCCAGGCGCGAATTTTGGGTCAAGTGGCGCGGATTGCTATTATTGCCCTAGTCTCAGCAATGGCACTACAACAGATTGGTGTTGCCAGTGATATTGTGAATTTAGCCTTTGGACTTTTGCTAGGTGCGATCGCTGTTGCTATTGCTTTGGCTTTTGGTCTAGGCGGTCGCGATATTGCCCGTGAGCAAGTTCAAAATTGGTTAGACTCTTTTAAAGGTAGAAGCTAAAAGTCGATAGATTCCCGACTTAATTTGAGAGTCGGGGATCTGGTTTCACACAAATGATTCATCGGTGATTAGAGATAATTTCATGCTGGGGAATGGGGAATTGGGAATGGAAAATTGATTACTCTCTGCATCCCCGCGTCCCCGCGTCCCCTCGTCCCCGCATCCCCGCATCCCCGCGTCCCCTCGTCCCCTCGTCCCCGCATCCCCACCCTTGATTCAACTTTTTACTTTGAGTTTCTGTTGCAATTCATCTTTGATGCGGTTGAGAATTGAGGCTTCATCAAGGGTTGATAAAATACGATTAATTACGGCTTTCGGGCCATCGGGGCCCCAAGTTGCACCATTAGCTAGATAAACTTTGGTAACTTGTCCGATGCCATAGGAAGACACACCCGCGACACCTGCCTGAGTTATTGCCACCGATATGTAGGGGCCTATAGCTACGCCAGCTGTAGCTGATGCAGAGATACCAAGTAAAGTTTTCAATCCACTCAAGCCTAAGTTGGCTAACAATTCACTTACACCAATACCACCCATACTCAAAGCGATTTTTTGTAGTAACTGCACCGCACCGGCTTCAGTCATGGAGATGCCATAAAGTTTAGATAAGCCCAAAATAAGAGTAATATCAATGACAATACTGCTCAGTATATCTACCACAGTGATAGGGTTGAGAGCGATCGCAACTGCCTTGGTAATCACAGCTTTCCAAATTAACTGATTCGCGTTCTGTTCTCGAATCATCAGTTTTCGCTGCACCAACTGCTCATTTAAGTTGTCAGCATACAGCATAGTATTGAGGGCAACCAAGGCTTTACCCTCACGGTGCAAAATCTCTAAAATTTTCAGCTTCAATTCTTCGATTTGAGCAGTACCTGTACGCAATTGCACGCCTCGACTACCATCAGGACGATAAATTGCCGTCTTCACCAATGGTGATGCTGCCGCCATGACAATCTCTAGAGGTGAGAGTAATTGCCGCACTCTTTCATCCCGGATTTTATGATAGATTGCCATGCGATCTGCTTCTGGATACTGGTCTGTTTTGTTAAACACTAAAATGATTGGTTTACCAGCTTCTCGCAGTTGAGAAAGGGCAACTTGTTCTATCTGCATCATGTCGCCAGCAATCACAAACAAAATTAAATCTGCCTGTTTTGCTATTTGTTCAGCTAATGCAGCACGAGTCTCCCCATCTACTTCATCTAACCCAGGAGTGTCAATCAACTCTACCTGAGATTGACCGATCGCAGGTAAAGTAACTCTTAATGCGCGTTGTGTTTCTCCTACTGCTTCCTCAGTGATAGTCCAATTAACGCGTTGTGCAGCACGGGTAACACCATGCAAGGGGCCTGTTTCAAATACTGTTTGCCCCACCAAAGCATTGAGTAGAGAAGACTTGCCACGTCCCACCATGCCAAAAGCAGCGATTTGTACGACCATGTAGTCTAATTTCTCCAGCATGGTTTCCAAATCACCAATTTCTGCCTCCAAACCGTCTTTTTCCTGGGGGGTGAGGTCGAGATTAGCAACCAAATTTCGTAGCGCTGTTTGTGCTTGTTTATAGTTGAGTTCCGTTTGAATATCCTCAAAGCTAAAAATGGCACTATCGAGTTCATCCTCCCAATTGTGAGAATTAATCTCAGCGTCGGTCGAATCGCTATGATGAGAATCGGGCATGGGTAATGTAGAAGTCATATCAATTTGAAATTTTAAATTCACCCCGTCTTTTATCGTAATGATTTTTAACCTGCATTGGTAAAAGAGTATGGTCAGTGCGACATACCAGATATTATCATTTGGCATCCTGAAAGCAGATTAGGAGAAATTGTTGCTATGCTGCGTGAAAGGGAATTAAAGCCTTAATGCAAAAGGAAAAAGGAGATTTTTAAGTAAGCCGTTATTTGCAAGTCAAATTTATGACCATCACATTAGCTTCCCAGAAGCGATTATTTAAGGCACAGGCTACGTATTTGGCGGCACAGATGTAAGAAGCTGAGACTTTAGATTTAGAGATTAAAATAGAGTTAGCAAAGGTAGGGTTTACTTGATTAGGAGGTTCTATGATGAATTTACAAGAAATTATTAATTCTATTGAAAGTTTACCCACAGAAGAACGGGACTATTTGTTTGAGTTTCTCCGTAAAAAAAAGGAGGAATCTAGAGGGGATAATTTTTGGGAGGGATTACAAAAATTTAGAAGCGTAATCCAAAGCGAGGGGATTATCTTTACTGATGATGACTTCGCTGACTTACGAGATCGCAGTATGGGAAGAGAAATTGATCTATGAGCTTAAAATACTTACTGGATACCAATATTTTCTCAGAGCCAACACGTTCTATTCCTAATGTCAACGTTTTGCACAAACTAGATATTCATAAATCAGAAGTTGCTGTTTCTAGTGTTGTTATTCATGAACTTTTACATGGCTGTTTGCGGTTGCCAGAATCTAAGCTGCGAGAGTCTCTTTGGAATTATATTCATGAATCGGTATTAAATTTACCAGTCTTTGATTACGATTTAAAGGCGGCACAATGGCACGCTCAACAAAGGGCTAGATTATCCAAAATTGGCAAAACTCCTGCTTTTGTAGATGGTCAAATTGCGAGTATTGCTTACTGTCGTAATTTAATATTGGTAACTAATAATGTTTCTGATTTTGAATTTTTTAATAATTTAAAGATTGAAAATTGGTTTGTTAATAGCACTGAAGTTGTCTAAGGCGAGATCAGGGTAAACATAACTTGTGAAAGTTTTGTTAGATGCTAATATCATTATTAGTTAATTTGGATTTTAAACTGAAATCAAATATACAATCCAAAATTCAAAACGCTCACGCAACGAGCATTTCAAATTTAGTTTGTTTCAACTAGATATTCATTTTCCAGGTTACAAGAGCATTAAACTTTAGCAGTATATTTAGCAACATTGCGATTGTGAACTTCTAATGGAAGTTTTATCGCGCTAAAGTGGGTCTGGGAGGACAAAAAGGGGGAGAATAGTTTTGATATCGAAAAGAACTTTTTTCGATATCATCTTGACAGGACTATACTCAGCACTACTTCCAGCCTTGAAAGACGAGGAGTGTCCGAAAAAGTAGTAGAGTAAAAAATGCATCTAATAGCGTTAGAATCTTGACGAAATCAACTGTGCGGAAAATTGTTATTGCCGGTAACTGGAAAATGTTCAAAACCCAGGCAGAATCTAAGGAATTTTTACAAGGATTTCTGCCTCACTTGGAGGAAACGCCCGAAACGCGAGAAGTGTTGTTATGTCCTCCTTTCACTGGCTTAAGCGTTTTATCTAAGTATTTGCATGGTAGCCGTGTACAGTTAGGGGCGCAAAATCTTCATTGGGAAGAATTTGGAGCTTACACGGGTGAAATTTCTGGCCCCATGTTGAGCGAAATCGGTGTGCGTTATGTGATTGTTGGTCATAGCGAACGACGGCAATACTTTGGCGAAACGGATGCAACCGTTAATCTGCGTTTGAGAGCTGCTCAAAGGCATGGTTTGATGCCAATTCTCTGTGTTGGCGAAACTAAGCAACAACGAGACGCTGGGGAAACTGAATCACTGATTATTAACCAATTGGATAAAGACCTAGTGGATATAGATCAGGAAAATCTAGTAATTGCCTATGAACCAATTTGGGCAATTGGTACTGGCGATACTTGTGAAGCAACTGAGGCCAACCGGGTAATTGGCCTCATTCGTAGCAAATTGGGTAATCCCAATGTATCAATTCAATATGGTGGTTCAGTCAAACCGAATAATATTGATGAGATTATGGCTCAACCAGAAATTGATGGTGTTCTTGTGGGAGGAGCAAGTTTAGAACCAGAGAGTTTTGCTCGGCTTGTAAATTATCAGGAATTGTAAGAAGTCAGAATTTGTGTTGGTGATTGATGGGATAAATTTTGCTGTAGAGACGCGCCATGGCGCGTCTTGAATACCTAATTAAGCCATGAATCGTCTCTACTTGAATGCTTAATTAAATTTATGCCAAGTAATTTAATGATTGGGGAACGCTGTTTCGACTGGGGACAGCGAACCTATTTGATGGGTATCTTAAATGTGACGCCTGATAGTTTTAGTGATGGAGGCGAGTTTAACACTGCCTCTGCGGCTTTAGCGCAAGCACAAGCGTTAGTGGCTGCTGGTGCTGATATAATCGATGTCGGTGGTCAATCAACTCGGCCAGGTGCAAAACAAATAACTCTAGCGGCAGAACTTGACCGAGTGCTGTCAGTGTTGCAGGTGTTACGACCAAAAATTTCAGTCCCCATTTCTGTGGATACAACTAGAGCATCTGTAGCTAAAGCAGCTGTAGAAGCTGGAGCAGATATAGTTAATGATATTTCTGGTGGCACTTTTGACTTAGATATGTTGTCAACGGTTGCAAATTTAAATGTGCCGATTGTGATCATGCATATCCGGGGAAACCCACAAACGATGCAACAACAGACCGATTATCAAAACTTGATGGCAGAGATTTATAGTTTTTTAGCAGAACAAATTACAGCAGCAACCGCTGCGGGCATTGCCCAGGATAAAATCATCATCGATCCTGGAATTGGCTTTGCTAAAACCTATGAGCAAAATTTAGAAATTTTTCGCTGCTTGCAGCTACTGAAGCCATTAAAGTGCCCTATTTTAATAGGAGCATCTCGTAAAAGTTTTATTGGACGCATTCTTAACCAACCAGACCCAAAAGCAAGAGTTTGGGGAACAGCAGCAGCTTGTTGTGCTGCCATTTTTAATGGTGCTGATATCCTGCGAGTTCACGATGTTCAACAGATGCGTGATGTGTCGCTGGTAGCTGATGCTTTATTTCGAGCCACAGCGCGGCTTGATTTTTAGGTATTACCATTCTCAGAGTTTTTGGTGTTAGTTTCTTGAACTACTGACTCGGCAATTAACTGATCGTACACTTCGTTAGATTTAGCTGGGTCTAGAAAAACAATTTTGGCATTATTGCTTTCGCTCAGTTTTTGGCTAGCATCTACGTAATCTTGAGCTACGAGATACCGTAGAATTTCTTTGCTTTCGGGATGGGAACGCAAGGCTTGAGCAATGATTTGCATTGAAGTCATTGTTCCTTGGGCTTTTTTAATGGCGGCTTCTTTCTCTCCCTCTGCTTCGGAAATTAGTGCCCGTTTTTTAATTTCAGCGGCTCGTTCTTCTTCCATCGATTTTCGCACACTTTCAGGGGGTGTAATTCTCTGAATGTCTAGGCGCAGAATCTCAACTCCCCAGTCTGCGGTTGTATGATTTAATTGGTCGAGTATGGCTCTGTCCATCTCAGAGCGGGTAACATTGGTTTCTTCTACAGTGTTTTGAGCAATGATTTCTCGGAGTGTAGTTGTTGCTAGTTGTGTCAGCGCTGCTTGGAGATCCTCAATTGCGTAAAAGCTTTTTTCAATATCTCTAATCCGCCAGAACAATACAGCATCGATTTCTAAATAGATATTATCTTTGGTGATTACATTCTGCGGCTTAATATCTAAAATTTGCTCCCGTGTAGTATCCTCCATAACAATTTGATCGACTAGGGGAACAATAAAGTTAAGTCCGGGTCTGAGTCTGCGATGATATCTCCCCATACGCTCTACTAAAGCCTCATTACCTTGATTAATCAGCTTTGCAGAACCCAGGGCATAACCTATAAGGGCTAACACTATAGCAATAATTGGCTCCATACATGCTCCTATTCAGCTTTTGGGGGAATTTAGTGTAAAGGACATGGTACTACTTTGTCCTATCTCTAAGTCTAATGTTTTGAATTTGTAATTTTATGAACACAGCGGTGTTGCTTGGTGACAAGTTACTGCGTGTCTTGTGAGTCTTGTACAGATAGAACAGTCTGAGAATGCGATCGCTATTAAAGCACCTTGATCACACGCTGGCAAGGAGTGTTAGTGTAATTAACTTTACTTGCATAACTAGCGATCGTTTACACGGATATCCTGAAAGCTAAAACTTAAACCATAATAGGGAGACTTGGCAACAACATGAGAATGGGGAATTGGTATTTCTCCCCCGGTGACTGAGCTTATCTAATCCCTAGGCTAAAAAGAATAAAACCTCTCTACCCTTTTTCTTATTTTCCGTAATAAACCCTGGCATTACCATATCCCAAATCTCGCAGATAGTCGTTCCATTGCTCAGCATCCGAACGCTGAGGAAAAGGGCCTACCGCTACATGTGGCCCTCGCGGTTTGGTTCTTTCAAAAACAATGTCATATTGTCCAATTCTCTGCCGGATTTGACTAGCTATAGTGTTTATATCTTCCAATTTGGCGGGAATAACTACATAGTAACGATTAGGATCATCTCGCCGATAAGACCCGTCATTAGTAGAATACCCAGTGGAAGCAGTGGAAGAAGTAACCTCTTGTCCGTTAGAAGATCTAACTACTCGCGCCCCATAAATTCCTCTTGATTCCAATTCTCTAATCCGCTGTTGAGCGCCAGATGACCTATTAAATACCCCTGACTGAATTACAGCACGCCCATTAAATCGTCGGACATAAGCGCTGGGTTCAATTCGACGAACTTGTTGCAATGTCTGAGTATCATTACCTTCAACATACACAAAGTAGCGCTCAAAGTTCTGGCTATATTGCTGTACTGATTCGGAGAGCTGAAAGTTCTGCTCATATTGATTAACTTCTACTGGTTGCGTTGGTTGCAGTTGCGGTAACGGCTGCTGACTCAAAGGAACTGGTTGGAGATTTGGCAGTGGTGGTAAAGTTTCAATTACCTCCTGTTGAGCTAGTAATACTTTACTGTTGTCTGTTTGCGCTTGAGTTGGCGTCGCGTAAGAGAATAACGCTAACCACCCTCCTAATAACAACAGCATCCGAAATGGTATGACTGGATTGAAGATTACACTTGACATATGAGTCACAAACAAAAACTAATGAATTCGCTGTTGTAGCAAATATATCGTGGGGAATTGGGAATTGGGAATGGGGAATTGTCATTAAACCTCTTGCATAAATCTTTTTTTGCCGGGCTACGCCCCGCTTCTCTACGAGACGCTTCGCGAACGCTAACACGCATAGACAAGGCAGCAGTTTCCCGGCGTCTTTGCGCCCTCCTGCCTCATACCAACAAAGCGCTTAACTAGCAAGGGTTTGAAGAGTGTATGTTAGAATTGAGCAGTTACTAAAATAGTGCTGAGTAAAATGAGTCCCGTTCGAGTGCATTAAACCCACGAGTGAAGCGTCGAAATACATAGGCTATGTCGGGAATAGCCATTTGCTTAGCAAAAATTTAAAGATATGAAAAAAGTCGTCGTTGGTCTTTCTGGTGGTGTTGATAGTTCCACTGCCGCTGCTATCCTACATAATCAGGGTTATGAAGTGATTGGTTTGACTCTTTGGCTGATGAAAGGCAAAGGTCAATGTTGCTCTGAAGGAATGATCGACGCGGGGTATATTTGTGAACAACTTGGCATTCCCCATCAAATTGTAGATATTCGGGATGTCTTTCAAACTAATATTGTTGACTATCTAGTGACTGGTTATAGTGCGGGAATCACACCTTTACCTTGCTCTCAATGCAATAAAACTGTCAAGTTTGAGCCAATGGTGCAGTATGCTCGCGAACAACTGGGATGCGATCGCATTGCCACAGGTCATTATGCCAAAATTAGCTATGACCAAGCAACTGAACGTTACCAATTATTAAGGGCTGTTGACCGCAACAAAGACCAGTCTTACTTTCTGTATGCTTTGTCTCAAGATTTACTAGCAGCATCTGTATTTCCTCTAGGAGGATTACAAAAAGCTGATACGCGTCGCCTCGCTACAGAATACGGACTGAAAACTGCTGATAAACCAGAAAGCCAGGATTTATGCTTAGTGGAAAGTAACGGTTCCATGCGAGCGTTTCTGGATAAGTATCTAGCCCCCAAACCAGGCGACATTGTAGATGTCACAGGCAAAGTTTTGGGACAGCATGATGGTGTCCATCACTACACGATTGGGCAACGCAAAGGTTTGGGTATTGCTGCCCCAGAACCACTGTATGTGATTGAATTAGATGCGGTTAACAACAGAGTAATTGTAGGCGATCGCACTAAAGCAACTCAACCAGAATGCACCGTCAACCGAGTCAACTGGGTATCCATCGCTGAACCATCTACGCCAATTCGCGCAGAAGTTCAAATCCGTTATCGTTCAATGCCCACACAAGTCACAGTCATCCCTCTAGAAAACTCCCGTGTCCGCTTAGTGTTTGATGAACCTCAGTTCAGCATCACCCCCGGACAAGCCGCAGTTTGGTATGACGGCGATCAAGTGTTGGGTGGTGGCATTATTGAACAAGGCTAGGGTTGATGAGGACGCAAAGACAGGCAGACGCGGGGAATTTTTATCTGAGTCAGTTGCCATGGACAGATCCCCGACTTTTAGAAAAAGTCGGGGATCTTGCCTCCAAGCGTCAATAGTTTGTGGTTGAAAGGCGATCGCTGATAAAACTAAACTCTGATTTAACATGCCAACGCCTACCATCGTGAATTAACAGCGTCAACTGCTCAGCCATAAACTCAAAATATAATTGACGCTGTTCAAACTCTGGCCAAGCAGCTTTAAAATTTTGTCGTGTTAAATCCCGAAATGCTACTGTCATATGAGGCGCAAAAGGACGTTCCTTGCTAACCTGATCCACAATTCTCAAGTCAGTTTCTGTATGCGTCATTAAATTTGCTTGCAAGGTTAAAAGTTCTTGACTTTTTACCACATCAATATATATGACGCGGGGTGCAAAAGCCCTAAATCCCTTAAGTGTTATTGTGATTGACTGTTGCCTACTGGCAAATTCCCGCAAAGATGCTTCTAGGAGTGTCACATTTTCATCGGCCCATTCAAATGGGGGTTGTAGCGTAATATGTGGTGGGGATTTTTGCGCGTAACAACTAGCGTACTTATCAGCAAAGTACTGCTTAATTTCGTTAGCGTACTCCTGAATGTGTTGTGGTGGTAACAGAGCAATGAAAAAACGGTTCATTTATAGAGTAGGGAAGAGATATTTTCATGCTTGGTTGTGGGATTTTCTCATTAAAACCGGAAAAACTGCAACCAGTCCCCAGTCCCCATTCCCCAGTCCCTATTCGAGGTAACAATAAATGCCAACTTTTGTCAAGATTGAACAGGGCAAGGTCGATAAACCCACCTTTGACCAATATGTACCGGCTCATAAAGCCTACATCCAAGAGTTGATTGCCAAAGGACACAAAGCGCGATCGGGCTATTGGGCAGAGCAAAGAGGTGGCATGTTGTTGTTTGAGGCAGCTTCCAAGGATGAAGCAGAATCAATTGTAGCTCTTGACCCCTTAGTGCAAAACGGCTGTGTCAATTATCAACTTTATGAATGGAGAATTGTAATTGAATAACAACAGTTACGTAATTTTGATGTTATGCTGTTTTATAGACCTGGATCTACGCGACTGCAACGCCTAAACCTTGTCAGAACCGGAAGGTAGCAGCAATACGGGATGCTTGTAGTAGGCGTAGTCTCCGGGTCGCCCTATTTATTAGGAGCTTCAGGAGCAATGCCTGGTTTTGGAGATATTGTTCAAAAAGCTTTTTACCTCGGTGTTGGGTTGGCTTCTTACGCAGGTGAAAAAGCAGGAGGTAAGTTAACCGAACTGCGATCTCAAGTCCAAAAACTGGCAGACGAGATGGTGGCAAAGGGCGAAATGACCACAGAAGAAGCCCGCCGTTTCGTCGAAGACATGATGAAGCAAGCTCAGCAGCCTCAAGCATCTAGTGAAACTTCTGAAAAAACACCCTCTTCTGAACCTCGACGCATCGAAATCTTAGAGGAAGATGAAGAGCCAACCGTCAAAGAAAGATCTACAGAAAATGTTGATCATTTACGCCAACAAGTATTAGATCTGCAAGAAGAATTAAAACGGCTACAAAAAGATTAATAAAAAGTAATACTTTAATTTAAACATTTGATACTAAGCGCACTTTGACATGGTGTTATACAAAAAAGCTTGATAATATGCATCTTCTAGGGTGTAATCTATTGCTTAAAATCAGGTAGCAATAAACGCCTTATTTATAATTTTAAGGGCGTCAAGTTTATGGAACAGTGGCAGAAAGAATTGATGGACATCGTAGAAACAGTGTCAGTGGAAGTAGAGCGCTTCTTTCTAGGAATGAATGAAATGGTAGATGCCTTTTTTGAGCTGACGGAAGAAATTACCGAGCAGGTACAAAATACCATTGCTACTGAAGTTGATCAGTATCTCCAAGATTTGACTGAACCAATTTTAGAGATTTACTGGGAGCTTGAAGATATTGTTGCAGACGTAGACCCAGGTTTTCCTTATCCAGTCGAACCCACACTAGACAAAAATCCCGCTTGCATGGGTTGTCAGAATTACCATGGTCAGGTTTATGGTGGTAATTTATTAGTCTGTGCGATGCATCCTCACGGTTGGGATGATGAAAATTGTCCAGACTGGGAAGGGGGATGAGGGGGATGAGGGGACGAGGGGGACGCGGGGACGCGGGGACAGGGGGACGCGGGGACGCGGGGACGCGGGGACGCGGGGACGCGGGGACGCGGGGACGCGGGGACAGGGGGACGCGGGGAATAACCAATTCCCAATTCCCAATAACAAATGACCAATGACAAATAACAAATGACAAATGACAAACAACAAATGACAACTGAGCAATCAACCCAACAAATCAAGTATGGCGAACGCAAAATTGCGGAAGGTGAACTAATTACTTTTCCGAATCCGCGTGTGGGTAGGCGATACGACATTAATATTACTTTGCCAGAATTTACTTGCAAGTGTCCGTTTTCTGGTTATCCCGACTTTGCCACAATTTATATTAGCTATATCCCTGATGAGCGGGTAGTAGAATTAAAAGCCCTGAAACTTTATATTAATAGCTATCGCGATCGCTATATTTCTCACGAAGAATCAGCCAATCAAATTTTGGATGATTTTGTAGCCGCTTGTGACCCTTTAGAAGTTACAGTCAAAGCAGATTTTACTCCTCGTGGTAATGTGCATACTGTAGTTGAAGTACGTCACCAAAAATAAGAGGGAGTAGGAACAGATACCTGCACCAATGGAAGATGGCATCATTCTTTAATTTTACTGGCGGCAGATTTGACTTGAGCCACAACTGTTTTAGATAAAGGAATATACCCAAGTTGCAGACTAGATTTTTGTCCCTCAATCAAAGCCCAATCAACAAAGTTTTTTAGTTCTTTAGCTTTGAGAGGGTCTTGATAGTATTGATAGGTTAGAAGCCAGGTATAAGTAACGATGGGGTAAGCTTTAGCATCAGTGGGATCTGTAATAAAAGCAATCAAGTTATCAGCAGGAAGTTTCACCGACTCTAAAGTTTTAGATACTGATTCTGGTGTGGGTGTAATATATTTGCCAGCCTTATTTTCTAAAGCAGCTACACGTAATTTATTTTGTGTGGCGTAAGCGTATTCTAAGTAGCCAATAGATCCTGGGATTTGTTGAATTTGGGCAGTAACGCCGGTGTTGCTATTTGCACCAATTCCTACTGGCCATTGTACAGATTTACCAGCCCCGACTTGGCGTTTCCACTCTGGGCTGATAGCACTAAGATGTTTTGTAAATATGGCTGTAGTACCGCTACCATCAGTTCGATGTATGACTCGAATTGGTAAATCTGGCAATTTTATCTCAGGATTAGCTAGAGCTATTTGGGGAGAATTCCAATTTGTGATTTTGCCTAAAAATATATTTACATAAACCTGACGTGGTAGCTTTAGACCAGTTGGGATATCAGAGATATTGTAAGCTACTACTATAGAACCAGCAGTTATGGGTAAAGCGATCGCTCCTCGTTTGATTTGAGCTGCTTGTTCATTGGTAATTGCCACATCGCTGGCTGCAAAATCTACAGTATTGTTAATTAACTGTTGCACTCCAGCACTACTACCTATTGCTTGGTAGTTAATTTCGACGTTGGGGTTTTGTTTGTTGTAATTTAAAAACCAGTTCTGATACAAAGGTTCCGGAAAACTTGCTCCGGCACCAACAAGATAAACCTTATTTGTATTTTTACTATGAGCAGCGCAAGCAACAACACTCAACGCAACAGCAACTAGAGTGAGAAAGTGAGCTATTCGCTTGAGTTGAAGTTGAGCAGGCATACAAATCTATCTGTGACAATTTTTAATAAACAGCCTTAGTAATTTTCCCATCGGTAGCTGTGGGTGTGGCGTAATTATAAGCTAAAAAATGTCTGCATTGCACATAAATTGCACAGTCGATCATGTTCGCGCAGCGTCTTCTGAACTTTGTAAGACCCCAACACAAAACTTGCCGATTATAGAACCGGGGGACTGAAACCCACGGAACTGTGTAAGTTTTGTTTAATCCAACTTTTGAAGGCTCTAATTGCTTGACTTCTGCCAACTTTCATGCACTGCTCAGTGTATTCGTTCACTAGTTCAATAATTGGGATATTAGGAAAATTGGGACTAAAATTAGATTCTACATATTTACCTGATTCTAGAAGATTAATTTGCAGTCCCTTTGAACTATATCGCCATAACTCAGGTACTCCTAAAATCCGATAGTTATCAAACTTAGTGCGGGAAGTAATATCAATTTCGATTGCTAAATCAGGTGGTGGATCTACATTTAAATCTAGACGTTTTTTGCCAATTACAGCCGCTTGGTTTTGAATATAAAAACAGGTGTCTGGTTCTACGGCTTGTTGTGTTCGCTCATTTTTCAAAGTGGTTGAACCAAAAGGTTCAAAATCAACTTGGAGTTCATCTAAGAGAATTTTTACTAAATCACCGATGCATTCTTTATCTTTTTCATGTTCAGGCAATGGAACCATAATCTCTAACCAGCCATCACTATAAGAAATACGTGCTGCACGCTTTTCTCCTAATTCTTCTAAGATGTTTTCTAGCTGCTGCCAGTTAATATCTTGCAGTAACATTTGTTGTCCTGGTTTGACGATAATTTGTTGTAATTCTAAAAGCATATTTTTTAAGTTATGAGTAAACAGGTGAGCCAGCGTACAAGTAGTGTGATTGGAACAATGACGCGTTTTTCTGAAGCGCTGCGCCAGAGTTAGTAGGGTGTGTCAGTACGAATAATTTCTTGGGTGATTAAGGGTTTTTGTTTGCTGACGCACCTGGATATCACTTGAAAAACACATCACATTTAGTGTAAATTTTGTTTGACCCAACTTCTGAAGGCTCTAATTGCTTGACTTCTGCCAACTTTCATGCACTGCTCAGTGTATTCGTTCACTAGTTCAATAATTGGGATATTAGGAAAATTGGGACTAAAATTAGATTCTATATATTTCCCTGCTTGTAGTAGATTAATTTGCAATCCTTTTGGACTATATCGCCATAACTCAGGTACTCCCAAAATCCGATAGTTATCAAACTTAGTGCGGGAAGTAATATCAATTTCGATTGCTAAATCTGGTGGTGGTTCTACATTTAAATCTAGGCGTTTTTTGCCAATGACAGCAGCTTGATTTTTAATATAGAAACAGGTATCCGGTTCTACAGCTTGTTGTGTTCGCTCATTTTTCAAAGTGGTTGAACCGAAAGGTTCAAAATCAATCTGGAGTTCATCTAAGAGAATTCTGACTAATTCACCAGCAATTTCTTTATCTTTTTCATGTTCAGGCAATGGAACCATAATTTCTAACCAGCCATCACTATAAGAAATACGTGCTGCACGCTTTTCTCCTAATTCTTCTAAGATGTTTTCTAGCTGCTGCCAGTTAATATCTTGCAGTAACATTTGTTGTCCTGGTTTGACGATAATTTGTTGTAATTCTAAAAGCATATTTTTTAAGTTGATATGGTTTCTGTTTGCTCAATCTTTGGCTGTAAACTCAACTGATCTAAAATCTCTAAAACCTCGCGTTCAAAGGCAACTTGGGCGCGATTAGTTTTGCCACCAACATACAAGCGATCGCCTTTTTGTAATGCCCAAAATTGGGAGTGAGAAAAATAACTCATCACTACACCTGCCATCAGCACAGCAAACCCTGTATAAACAATGGGAATCCCTGGATCAGATTTAATTTGTAAGCCAGTACTACCAACTACATCTAAAATTTTTAGTGTGACACCGTTGACCTTAGTGGACATACCCGCACGGACAGTATCAACTAGTTGACCAGTAGAGTCATAAATTAACACCATCCCTTGCAAGTCTCTAGCTAACAGAGAGACACCTGCACTCAAATCTGGTTTAGTGGGAATCCATGTACCCCAAATACGCCCTTTGCCCTTGGTATCCAAAGGTGCCATGGGTAACTGAAAAATGGGGCTATTATTAATTTTGACGCGAACAGCTGCAATTCCCCAATCAGTTTGATAGAAAGTGACGCCATGATAACGCAGAGGTTGATTGACAAAAATCTGTTTATGGTCAACTTCTTTTCCCTGATTATTTAAGACAGACATATCCGAATAAAATTGGTCAATTCCACCAGAGGGAGTGTAATCAATCCAAAAACGATTAACTCGCACAGACCAATCTTTGGTAACGTTGGTAGCAGCAAAAGGCCCAGCATCAATAATATTTTTCACCTGAAACGTGTCGCCACTAGGAACCATTTCTTGGGCCATAAATCCTGTCATTGCACCCCAAATTCCGCCCAGCAATATCGATACAATGCCTATATGCACAATAATCGGCCCGATGCGTCCAACTATTCCTTTTCGCGCATAGAGAATATTGTCTTTTTCTTGAAAAAGTTTATAGCGATGTTTTCGTAATATTTCGCCTAGAGAATCGAGAGAACCTGTATCTAGTTCTGCACTCAAAGCTAACTTTTGAAATTGTCGCGGTTCTTCGTAATATTTCCAACGACGGGCAGTTTTTAAGGCTGGTAATTGGCGGGTAAATGTACAAGCTGTTAAGCTTGTGCCGAATAAAATTAGTAACGATAAAAACCACCAAGTACGATACACATGGTCTAAGCCGACTACTTGAATTACCTTCCAACTCAAGAAACCAAACAATGCGGGATGTTCTGGGTAGTTGGCTTGGTAGAATGCGGGTGATTGACCTTGCTCAATTACAGTACCGCTAACGCTGAAAAGTGCGATGATCAGCAGTAAGGCGATCGCCAAGCGTAAATCTGTCAATATAGGTAAGAAGTCCTGCTTAAAATACTTACCAACGATTGACCACCAACTTGATTTTGGGGATGCGGAATTTTCTAAAGTCATTGTTTAAAAGTTGCCAAAGGGAAACCGCGAAACTAAGGAAATTACACCAAATCCTACCAACAACGCACCGCTGACTGGATTAATCCAACCAGACCAACGCCGTACCTCTAACAACTTTTTAATTGCTGCGGTAAAAGTGCCAGCCAAAATTAACGGTGCTACATAACCTGCTGTGTAGGAAAGTAGTAAAGCAGCACCTAAAACTAAATCTTGCGTGCTAGCAACCCAACCCAATATGCTGGCTAAGACAGGGGTGCTACAAGGAGATGCAACCAGACCAAAAGTTAATCCAATCGCGTAAGAACGTACACCCGGCGGTAAATCTTGCGAAATCCAATTAGTATCGCCAAAAGATGGAAATTGCAGCGGTAAAGCTTCGAGTAAATTCAACCCCATGAGAATGGCGATGATACTGACGATGATTGGTAAACCGATACCTATCTGACCGTAGACTTTGCCAACCAAAGCGGCGATTACTCCCAATGCCGCCAATGTGGTTGCTAATCCCAAAGCAAACCAAGTAGATTGTGCAGCTGCTTGTAGACGGCTTTTTGCTTCATAACCACCGATGTAACCAATGGTAATTGGTAGCATAGAGAGCATACAAGGCGTGAGGCTGGTTAGCAAGCCAGCGACAAAAATTATCAGAACACTCAGCAAACTGAGGTGAGTCAGCTGGTTAGAGACAAGGGTGTTGGCGAATTGTTCTAGTTCGTAGAATCGGGTTTGCAATGTTTCAAGCATGGGGCGTTTTCCAGCGGGAAATGCTTACTCTGCTTGAATTTTAGCTTATTTTATGCTTCTGGGTTGGAGTGGGGAATGAGGGAGATGAGGGAGATGAGGGAGAAAATTTCTCGGCGTCCCCATTCCCTCACTCACAGCATTCCTGCTGATTCATACAACCGTTTGAGCATCGCTGTAATCTTGGTACCATAGTCTAAATCAGCTGCCCAGCGTCCTGCTAGTTGTTCTACTAATGGGGCAATACCACGTGTCACAAAGCGAAACCGTGGGTCTACAACCTCATTTACTAATGGTTCTAGACTAGCGTAAGCTTTTAAATGTTGAATGTGCGCTCTCACGCCAATTCTGGCACTCTCAAAAGAAGCAGCCTGGGCACCACCACCAATCGCGCCTAAACCCGCAAAGTTATTTTGCTCAGGTTTGATATCACCACCAAAGCGCAAAAATCCTGTTTCTAAACACATTTGGCAAAAGGCAATGTCATAGTTTACACCTTCTGTAGTGGCTTCTTCTCGATAGAGTTTGGGGATATCAGGAAATTTTACCAAAGCATTTTCGTTGTTGTTTCGCAGAAATAGTTGCATTTGCACTTCTGATGTAGTGCCGTTTGACATTAATCGGTCAAATTGACCAGGACAAACTACTAAATTTGATCGCAAGCTAACTGTGCGAGTGGCTGCGTCCCAACCGACTGCAACGTTAAAATCACGCAGTTCCACGGCTTTAACATATACTACTTTGCGATAAGTAATTCTGCGGATATTAGCTATTTTCGAGAGGTCAATCCGCAACCGATCTACTAAATCAATCGGAATATAAGCGTTACCGTTGATTAAAATTCCTTGTTCTGAGTACTTTTGTCCATTAATATTAATGTTGATTGGTTGATAGGTTGGTTCATTAGTATTTCCAGGACTGGGGTCAATTACACGACTCCAAGATGCTAGCCCATCAGCAATTCCCAACGCAAAATCGCGGCGACGATTTTGCAGCAAAGAACGATCCTCTGGACTGCTAAGAAAGCCTACCTGCATCAATAAAGAAGGTAGTGTTGTCTGGCGACAGAATGCTAAACGGCCCAAGCCACTATCTGTATCTGGCTTGACTCCACGATTTGGTAATTGGGGTACGCGGCGCAAAAGTCCTACTAGTAACAATTCAGCATTGCTTTTACGCTCATTATTACTGGCAATATAAAAGACACTAGCCCCACGCACGGAAGGATTATTTGCCGCATCAGCTTGAATTTCTAAAGCCACATCACCACGACGGCTACGAGAATTAATCCAGGCAATAGTTTGGGCAGCACTTAAATCATCAGGAACCGCTAAAACTTCAAAACTCCGCGATCGCAATTCCGTAACAATCAAATCCCGCAGCAGAATCATTTCCCTCGCTTCCGTTGTCCCACCTGCGATCGCACCTGGATCAATCCCTCCCGCTTCTTTGCCTCCATGAGCTGCTGAAATAAAAACACGTCCCATCTTGAATATTTCCTCTGATAAAATCAAGCGTCAGCAAATCTATGAATCATTTTTAGTCGAGCAACAAGAATATAATAGCCATCAGAAGTCTTTTGTCCTTTGTCCTTTGTTATTTCTCCAAAGTTCAAGACCAATAAACTTGTTGCAAAAATCAGGGAAAAAAGACAACCCTTCCCCAAAACATCGCGTCACGCAGGATTTTGGAGCCATGAGTACCACAATTACCCAACCCCTCAGCCTAGAAGAATTTCTTAAGCTCCCAGAAACCAAGCCTGCAAGCGAATACATCAACGGTGAGATTATTCAAAAGCCAATACCAAAAGGGAGACACAGCCGCCTGCAAGGTAAACTTTGTGCTGCGATCAATTATGTTGCAGAAGAAAAAAAGATTGCTTATGCGTTCCCTGAATTACGTTGTACCTTTGGGGAACGTTCAATCGTACCCGACGTGGCTGTATTTCAGTGGAAGCGTATATCACTTACGAGCAATGATGAAGTTCTAGATAACTTTGAACTCTCACCAGATTGGACAATCGAGATTCTCTCGCCAGAACAAAAACCTAATAAAGTGATTGGCAATATTCTGCACTGTCTTAAGTATGGTAGCCGCCTGGGATGGTTTCTTGACCCTGATGACCTCAGTATCTTGGTCTTTCTACCAGAGCAGCAGCAATTGCTGCTACAGGGGAAAGACCCTTTACCTGTGTTACCAGAAATTGAACTTGCACTAACTGCCGAACAAGTTTTTGGTTGGTTAAAAATGGGTAGTTAGCTCAGTGAATAGTAAATTTGGCGGTCTAAAATTAAGTGAGGAAGCCAACTAAATTATTCTCCTGTTCCCCTGTTCCCCAGTCCCCAATACCATGCAAATCCCCCGCTTGCACCCAGACACAATTGAGGAGATTAAACTACGAGCTGACATTGTAGATGTCGTCTCAGAATACGTAGTTTTACGCAAACGAGGCAAAGATTTTGTTGGTTTATGTCCCTTCCATGATGAAAAAACACCTAGCTTTACAGTCAGCCAAAGTAAGCAAATGTATTTTTGCTTCGGCTGTCAAGCTGGAGGCAATGCCATTAAGTTTTTAATGGATTTGGGTAAACACTCTTTTACTGAAGTGGTGCTAGATTTAGCACGGCGTTATCAAGTGCCTGTGCAAACCTTAGAACCTGAACAAAAACAAGAATTACAGCGTCAGTTGTCTTTGCGTGAGCAGTTATACGAAGTTCTCGCTTCCGCAGCACAGTTTTATCAACACGCCCTCAGACAATCACAAGGGCAAAATGCAATTCAATATTTGCGAGCTAATCGCCAACTCAAAGAAGAAACAATTCAGCAGTTTGGTTTAGGTTATGCACCCGCAGGTTGGGAAACCCTCTATCGCTATCTAGTGCTAGATAAGCACTATCCGGTGCAGGTAGTAGAAAAAGCGGGATTGATTAAACCGCGCAAGGAAGGGGGCAGTTATTATGATGTGTTTCGCGATCGCTTGATGATTCCCATTCGCGATGTCCAAGGACGGGTGATTGGCTTCGGTGGCAGAACTCTTACCAATGACGACACTTGTTACAATTCTGGGAACCCCCGCAACACAGTGTCTCAACAACCCAAATATCTCAATTCACCAGAAACAGAACTTTTTAGTAAAGGTAAAACACTATTTGCCCTCGATCAAGCCAAAACTGGGATTTCGCAACTCGATCAAGCTGTAGTAGTGGAGGGATATTTTGATGCGATCGCCCTCCATGCTGTGGGTATCAACAATGCCGTCGCTTCTCTTGGTACTGCCCTCAGCTTAGAACAAGTTAGACAAGTATTACGTTATACCGACTCCAAGCAGTTAGTTCTCAACTTTGATGCTGATAAAGCAGGGACAAACGCCGCTGAAAGAGCGATCGGTGAAATTGCAGATTTAGCATATAAAGGCGAAGTCCAACTCAAAATTCTCAATTTGCCCAATGGTAAAGATGCCGATGAATACTTGCGTGAGCGAACCCCAGAAGACTATCAGGAACTGTTAGCAAATGCTCCACTTTGGCTCAATTGGCAGATTGACCAAATTATCAAAGACCGTGACTTAAAACAGGCTACTGATTTTCAGCAAGTAACTCAACAAATAGTAAAATTACTGAAAAATATAGCCAATAGTGATACGCGTAACTATTACGTTTCCCACTGTGCAGAAATACTCAGCTTAGGAGATAGCAGACTGATACCGTTACGAGTAGAAAACCTCTTAACTCAAATTGCTCCAGCTGCGGCTACCTACTCTCAGCCTTTACCAGCAAGTAAACAGTGGGGAAGCACCAGAAATTCTCAATCCCCCCCCACTTCCCTTCGACTTCCTTCAGAGCAAGCCCGCAGTCTTTTAGAACTAGCAGAGGCTTTATTGCTGCAAATTTACCTGCATTGCCCCGAACAACGTCAAACTATTATTGAAGCTTTAGGACAGCGAGATTTAGAATTTAGCCTTTCTCACCATCGACTTTTGTGGCGACAGATTTTAGAGTTAACAGGAGAGCAACTAGATTTAATCTCAAGTTTGCAAAATCAGTACCTAGAATTATCTGAAGAAATAGGATTAATCTCTCATTTATTTCATCTGAATGAGAACAGCAAAAAAGAAATATTGCGTACTCCGCAAGTAATTCAAGCTGCGATCGCTTGTATCGAAAGAGTATTCAGAGAAAAGCGCTATCGCTATTTCTTAGAACTATGGCAGCAAACGGATCCGCAAGCAGAACCAGAACGATGGCAATCATATTATCAAGCATTCTACACCGAAAAATTGCGGCTTCAGGAACTAGACCGCCAACGGCTATTTTCCATCACTGACTTACTTTAGCAAAACCGCATTACGTCTGATGTGAATTACGTTAGCGCAGCGGTAGCGAGGTACGAGCGTCATTACGAATTACGAATTATTTAATGAGCTTTCTTGCTCAAACAGGCGCGATCGCGTAAGAATATTAATTAAGGTTTGTAACTTATCTTAACAATGGCGCTAGCAGAGCTTAATCAAACTCCTACCCCTCCCCGTACACTGGGATACGATTATGATTTGGTAATTGTCGGTGGCGGGATTATTGGCTTAACCCTAGCCTCGGCTTTAAAAGATTCAGGCTTGAGTGTGTTACTCATCGAAGCCAAAGTCACCTCCACCGCAGTCGCTAAGGGACAAGCTTACGCCGTTCACATGCTTTCGGCACTGATTTATCAAGGAATTGGCATTTGGGATAAAATGTTACCTCAAATCACCAAATATTGCCGTGTGCGTCTTTCTGATGCCGATTATCCCGATGTGGTGGAGTTCGACACGGCTGATATCGGTAAACCAGAGTTGGGTTATGTGGCTGAACACCAAGCGCTATTGCAGCCTTTGCAGGAATTTGTCCAAAATTGCCCCAATGTCACTTACCTCTGTCCGGCTGAAGTGGTGAGTACGCAATACCAACAGGACATAGTAGCAATAGATATTAAAGTTGCTGAGCAACTGCGGACAGTTCGGAGTAGATTACTTGTAGCCGCAGATGGGGCGCGATCGCCGATTCGCCAAGCAGCTGGTATTAAAACCCACGGCTGGAAGTATTGGCAATCTTGCATTGTCGCCTTTGTCAAACCAGAAAAACCCCACAACAACACAGCTTACGAAAGATTTTGGTCTAGCGGCCCGTTTGCGATTTTACCTTTACCTGGGAACCGTTGCCGCATCGTGTGGACAGCCCCCCACGCAGAAGCACAAGCTTTGTGTGCTTTAAATGATGAGCAATTTTTGGCGGAATTAAGCCGTCGCTATGGCGATCATATGGGTAAGTTAGAACTACTAGGCGATCGCTTTATTTTTCAAGTGCAACTCATGCAAAGCGATCGCTATGTACTTTCCCGATTGGCATTGGTTGGCGATGCGGCACACAATTGTCATCCCGTCGGTGGACAAGGCTTAAATTTGGGTATTCGTGATGCAGCAGCTTTGGCACAGGTACTACAAGCAGCGCACGCAGCAGGCGAAGATATCGGCAACATGCAAATCCTCAAGCGCTATGAACGTTGGCGTCAGCTAGAGAACCTGACAATTTTAGGTTTCACCGATTTACTAGATCGAATATTCTCTAATAACTTCTTACCTGTGGTAGTAGTTCGTCGCTTGGGTTTATGGTTGATGCAGCGAGTACCCATCTTAAAAGTATTTATGCTCAAACTGATGATTGGGTTGAAAGGGCGTACCCCAGAATTAGCCAAATATGAGATAGTGTGAAAGCGATCGCCTCAACTCAGGAATTCCTTTAAATAATTCGTAATTCGTAATTCGTAATGACGCGACGCTCGATGACTCGCTCTAAGCGAAGCTATGCCGCAGGCTTTACGCTGACGCTCGTACCGACGCTCGATGACTCGCTCTAAGCGAAGCTATGCCGCAGGCTTTACGCTACGCTATCGCTAACGCTGACGCTCGTACCTCGCTACCGCTTCGCTAACGCTAACGCTATCGCGGACTCGCTACCGCTGCGCTAACGTAATTAAGTTTTGTAATGGGGATTTAGCGCAAAGTCAGAGCGGAGGTTTCCTCCGCTCTGACGGCAGTTGTTCATGAGGGAAACCCCCAAGATCACACTGCCTTAACTTTGTAAGACAGACCCCAACACAAAACTTGCCGATTAGAGAACAGGGGACTTAAACCCACGGAACTTGTTAATATCGGTAGACTTAAATCAGAAAAGGGCTTTGTCAGAGAGCAAAGTCTATTTTATTGGCAATTCTACGCTTTTTTCCTAAAATCTCCAATTAAAATAAATGCCCAAAAAATATTGAGTCATTATACAGCTATCAAGCCATTTTATTTATAGTATAAGTTTAATAAATCTTTCTTAATTACTTGATTTTAAAATCTTTTTTCTTTCAAAAACTAATTTTTCCAATATCACATTTTGACCAAAATATTTATCTAAATTTTTGATGCAATTCATCATTAAAATCTTTGCTTCTCTTTGCAAATATTTATCAGAGTAAGCTATGAACCAGCTAGAAAAGGCTGATGTTCAAAATTCTTAAATAAACTCATCCCCAACTGGACAGATTGTACTGCCAAAAATCTGCTAAAGCACTGCTGGCAAGGTTTTTACATCTAAAATACCGAGTCTATGATCTCGACTTGGCATCAGATCTAGAATGCGCTGACCATAGCACAGTCGAGCAATATCCTTACCATTGGAAATAAATTTTAAACATATTCAAAAAAACTGAATTTTTAATCCCATATTTCTGTATCATTAAGTGATGAAAGTTAACATACTTTCATAAAAATATTTGAATTATAACTTCTTGTAAATCTGACAGAGTAGGTTTATGCCATTTACCATTGATTCGGCTCGCGGTATTTTCCCCAACACATTAGCTGCTGATGTTGTACCAGCTACAATTGCCAGATTTAATCAACTCAATGCTGAAGACCAATTAGCATTGATATGGTTTGCTTATTTGGAAATGGGGAAACAAATCACAGTAGCTGCTCCAGGGGCGGCTAGTATGCAATTTGCCGAAGGAACCTTGAATCAAATTCGGCAGATGAATTTCCAAGAGCAATCGCAAGTTATGTGTGACTTGGCAAACCGGGCTGATACACCGATTTGCCGAACCTATGCTACCTGGTCTGTAAACATCAAACTAGGTTTTTGGTTTCAGCTTGGACAATGGATGGAAGAGGGGCTTGTAGCTCCAATTCCAGAGGGCTATCAACTGTCTGCTAATGCTTCATCTGTACTACAGGCAATTAGAAATATTGATGCAGGTCAGCAAATCACCGTATTACGCAACGCTGTGGTAGCGATGGGGTATGATCCCAGTAAATTGGGTGAATACACTCCAATATCTGAACCTGTTGTTCCCCCACAAGATATAGCAAAGCGGACTCAAGTCAAAATTGAAGGCGTTGACAATCCTACAGTGTTGAGCTATATCAACAACCTAAATGCCAATGACTTTGATGCGCTAATTAATTTATTCGCTCCAGACGGTGCATTGCAACCTCCTTTTCAAAAACCGATTGTTGGTAAAGACGCCATTTTGCGGTTTTTCAAAGAAGAATGTCAAAACCTCAAGTTAATACCAGAACGCGGTGTTTCTGAATCTGTAGAGGATGGATATACTCAAATAAAAGTTACTGGTAAAGTGCAAACTCCTTGGTTTGGTGCTGCTGTGGGGATGAACATTGCTTGGAGATTTTTACTTAATGCCGAAAATAAAATTTTCTTTGTGGCAATTGATTTACTAGCTTCTCCTAAAGAATTATTAAACCTAGTTCGTTAGAGAGACGCTGGTGTTAATCCAATGTAAGTAATTAGCTATAGATAAAAGCGCTCCATATACACAGAGCGCTTTTTCTTGGCAAAATTAAAGCAAAATCCGGTAAAATATAAAACTACGTCGATTTTAGGTTTGATAATGCAAGTCAGTGATACTGAGTGGTCAAGCAAAGAAAAAAAGATAGCTCAGGAAGCTTTTAATAAAGCTTATAAGCGAGAAGTTGATGCTTTGATCAAGGTTATTCGTCACCAAGCAAGCGAAATTGTAGAACTTGAAGATATGTGGCGTCTCCATGATTTTTTGAGCGCCAGAAGGCATGAGCTAGATGGCAAGTACGATTATAGATATTCCGCTCTCATCTTTGTCTTTTCCAAGTTAGTTAAAGATGGATGGTTGCATCTGGATGAGCTGGAAGGTCTAGATAAAGATAAGCTTGCTAAAATATCAGTTCTTTTACGCATGTAAATCTTTTCATCACTTGCCAGTTAATAGTTGTGGGGGTCTGTTACTCCAGAACAAGAACACAGAATAGGGAGAATCAGAATAGATTTTTCTATTCTGTGTTATCTGATTCGATGATGAGAAACTATTAGCAAAACAACCGACGCTCTAAGTAATAAGATACTTGTGTATTACGAATGTAATCGGTAGCTTTGGTGTGGGCAAATTTAGAACTTTTCTTATTTGTGTCTTCAACTTCAGATGCTTCGGAAGTTAAAGAAACAAATTTTCTTTTGGATTTATCCCAGCGTTTCTGTACTAAGTGTATGTAGAACATAGCTTTTAGTCCTTTAGGAGGCTTTGTCTTTCACTTCACTACATAACATACTACAAAAATACTACAAAAAAAGTCAAAAAGTTGAGGGCAATTTTTGAAATTATCCAAAACTGCTACTCTACACAACTCTTATGAGCATTTTTCTCTAACTTTTTACAAGAATTCCCAAAACTCTTTCTCTGTGCGACAGACACTTTGCTCAACGGGGGAAATCCCTGCACGCAAGTGTCCTCCTCTGCGCCTCTGCGTGTTAGCGAAGCCCGGTAAAAAATGTTATTTCAAAAAAGCGATCGCACCTTTAAACACCAAAGTAGAGACATCGCACAGCAACATCTCTACACAGGTAACTTTTACGAGTTATGATTATTCACTCATCACAGAAGCACAAGCTTGTGCTTCCTGCCAAAGTTTGTGCAAAAAGAACTCAGTGCGATCGCTCATAGTCGTGACAAAAACACCCAGAGCATCCTCAGAACTATCAGATAGCCAAGAACCCCGCAGAGTCACCTCTACATACTCGCTATCGCAAGCACACAAAGCGATGATTTCACTTCGATCTTTTTTCACCTCAGTCCTCAGTGCCTCTATTCCTGGCAAATCAACAGGAAGCAAAAAGGAAGCGGTGCTGGGTTCCACACACAAACCTTGCCCAACTCGCAGTGCTAAAATCACTCGTGCTTGCACCCATTCCTCTAGGGATTGGGTGAGACACTCTAGATAAAAACTCCTTTCGGTGTAAGTTAGTTTCAGCATTCCTTATGCTCTCCTGTTATTCCAGGTTTGCTTGCAAATCTATCCAGAACTGTTCGGCGATCGCCTGCTTGATATTTGCCCAACACAGCGGCCAGTAATTTTGCGAAAACACCATCACAGATTGCTCTAACACTTGCATAGCGATCGCCACAATCACACCCTTCTTTTGTGCTTTTAACACAAAGCAATCAAACTCTGCTTGCTTGGGATGTAAGGCGCACTTAGCGATCGCGCAGTGTATCGAAGATATCGTCACAACTTCACTCCTTATAAAAAACCCCCGCCTCTTGTTTAGTAGAAGCGGGGGTTGGAAATTGACCATTATGTCTTCTGGTCTTATGTCGGTACAGTCTGCCTTAGCCTGTACCTCCCGCTTTCTGTGTTTATTTGTGGTTTTGCAATTAGCACACCAATATTGAGATATCTAAGATCATTATTACCCTCTGTGATTTGCCCATAATGTTGGCTACCATCGCCCATAAATAAATACTCCACTCCCATAGCGGCTGATTCCCAACTGAATCGGCAGTTGGCAGCACGCAAAGAAGTAGAGATGGGGTAAATGGATTTCACAGAAAATTTTTCACCTATTGAACATTCCTTTAAACATACTACACTTGTATTACTATCCTGTCTATACCTTTAAGGAGAAAAAGATGCATACAATCGCTCGCACCCCAACCACCGATATGGAAGTTACCAGCATCCGTTTAGAAAGAGAACTCAAAGATAAACTCAAAGAAATTGCTGGCAATCAGGGATATCAAGCTTTGATCCGAGATATTCTCTGGAATTATGTCCAGCAAAAATCCGGTGAGTGGAAGCCGCGATTTTCGCGAGCCGATATTCGAGCTAGTATAGCTGCTACAGCTCAGCAAGAAGAACGCTGTGTACTCACAGGCCAACTAATTCCAGCCCAACAACCAATGTTACTAGGACTAACGAGGAATGGGGATATGGTTCCTTTGAGTGTCGAAAGTTTGGCTGGATAACCTTATCTACAAGTGAATGCAGCTCAGTTATGCTCACAAGTAATTGAGTTGCATTCCCAATTTAGGGAGTAGGGAAGAAGCTTTTTGGAGAAATACTGATTTTTTTCAAAAAATAAAAGGAAAAAATTTTATAAAAACTTTATTAAACGTGCGTAAAACCCCGTCCCCTCGTCGGTGGGGCAGTTGACAGTTACTGCCATTAGCTCTAAGCAAAAATACTCTTGTTAATTCTTGGTTATGATAGGTTTCGTCAGATAGTTGAGGACATCAACCGAGCGTAAACCCAGATAATAAAAGACTTTTCAGCCTGTTAACCCCTATACTTGACACTTATGTGAGTGTTAAGTGTGAAGTACCTACACTTCCCTTCGGGTAAGTGTAGGCTTCCTCGATCCACTCCCTTATCAACCTTTAGGTTGATATTGGTCGGAGGTTAACTCGTCATCGCTCAACAATTCATCTCAACACCTCCCTACCGGCTAGGTGTGAGCCTTCTTGTTGAAAAAGGTAAAACTTTGTCTTAATCATATTTAACTCAAAGTAGAGGATTCAGAGAAAATCTAAAAAAATATTACAATTTTTCTGAAAAAATACAGTATTAACACGGTAAAAATCTATGGTGATTATGCTTCAAATCCAGAGAAATTACGGTTTATGTATACTTTATAGACAGGATACTCTAGGTCAAAGTTAGTAAATAACCTCAATATCAACAAGCTATAAACAAACTAGCTTAACAGTTTTACGATATTTTAGGTAGTTTATTACCTATGTAGAAATTTGTTTAATATACTAAAAACTTAGTCATCTGGCATGGAAAGGGGCTATAACAGGTGAGAGAAAGTATTCATATAAGATTTGCAAACCATCAAGGTGCCTTGATAGAACTGAAGATGAGTAAAATGCCACAAGGTTGGGTACGAAAACAATGTGGTCAACAGCCAAGGGCGTACTAGGAATGAAAAAGCCTTTATCGTCGTCGCTGCCGCAGTACCCAGATGATTTAGACCGAATACAACCTTACCAATTCAAGCTGATGCAGCATCAGGAAGAATCTGCCCAACAGTTGGTACACAAGATTAATCAAATCATTGCCAATAGCTCAGCAACGGCATTGATGCTGCAAGAGATTGCTCAATTGCTAGGCATTGCTTTCCAAGTAGATTGTTGTTGCTTAGTTCCAGCAGTGCCTGAGACTGGAGAAGAAGCAACTAGTGCTAGTTGGTGTGCCCAAGAGTATCTGGGGTTGCCACACCCAGATGAAATCTCGCTATCCATGCATTCGCCAGTTGTGCAATGTGCTGCTGAACCATTAACTATTGAGGATATTTCAACTATCCAGAATAGTTTGGTAGTTGGTTGTCAATATTTGCCATTAACAATCAAAGCAGTTTTGGCAATTCCTACCCGATTTGCAGGCAAAAATAATGGTGTGATTAATTTGATCAAATTCCAACCTTATGATTGGAGTGAGTCAGAAAAGCAACGCCTCCAAGCAATAGAGTCGGCTTGCGCGATCGCTTTTTCTCAAATCACACAAGCGCAGTTGATCACTGAACAACAGCAGCATTTGCAAAAGAGCGATCAGCATCAAAACTTGATCAGGCAATTAACTATACTGAGTCTTTCTAACTTGGAGTTAAATCAAATGCTCCAGTTAGTCATCGCTTCCACTGCCGAATCTCTACAGGCAGATCGCGGTTTACTCATACTCCTAAAATATACAGATCCACTGTTCAGGACTCGACCTAGAAAACAAATCCCGAAAGCCAAAGCTACTTTGACTGGTGAATGGAATAAAGCCACACTCACCCCCCGTGCCAATAGATTAGATACTTCAGAGGCTCAGTCTTTTCTAATTTCCGATTGTGGTTTATGCCAGCGTGCGTTTACAGAATCAGGAAGTCCTGTAATTATTGATGATTATACAGAACAAAATGATACCTGGATAGCAGCTCCACTTTTTATGTTAGAGGAACTGCCTGCTGTGCTTTTGATGCCACTAGAAAGCCAAGGCGTCATCTTAGGATTTTTGGTGTTGCAACAAGCGATCGCTCGCACTTGGCAACCAGCAGAATTAAATCTTGTAGAAATGGTTTGTGCCCAAGTGAGCAATGCCATCATTCAATCACAAACATTACGACAAGTACAGACCTTAGTAGACGAGCGAACAGCGAAGCTACAAAGCAGCTTAGAACTCCAAGCTAAACTGCACGAGCGAACACGGCAATATGTTGAGCAATTGCGAGAACTCAACCAACTCAAAGATGAATTCATGAGTAATATGAGCGATCGCCTACGCTATCCGCTCACCAACATGCTGCTGTCAATTCGTAATCTCCGCTTTCCGGAAATAACACCAGAGCGTCATGCTAGATATCTAGATATTTTAGAGCAAGAATGTACAAAGGAAATCAATTTAATTAACGACTTATTAACGCTGCAAAAATTAGAGTCACATCAACAAGCCCCACAATTTAAGACAATTGATTTAAATACCAAAATCCTAGATTTATCAGTAACTTTTGAGAAACAACTTGCCGAGAAAGGATTAAAAATTTCTGTAGATTTACCAAAAGAGCCATTACAACTACAAACCGAAGTAGAAAGCTTTGACCGGATATTACAAGAATTATTAACTAATGCTTGTAAATACTCAGAACATGATACTGTTGTTCACCTGCAAGCCGCTCATCAAGTTGCTAAACAAATTGATCAAGTTATCATTAAAGTGACGAACACAGGACGTGCCATCTCTGAAGAAGAAGCAACCTATATCTTTGACAAATTCCGTCGTGGTAAGGGACGCTGGACTCCAGGGACTGGCTTGGGACTTGCTTTGGTCAAGTCTCTGGTGCAGCATTTGAATGGGGCGATCGCTATTGAGAGTCTACAAATCTCCGATTCTAACGAGAGCGAAATTTGCTTCACCTTGACTCTGCCACAATTTTCTGACGAGAGCAAACCATATCCTGAAAGTGACTAAAAAACATCACACCACAGAGGATTTTGATTTCCAATCCCCTGATGATGAAACCAATCCAGGGGATTCCCCCACTGATTTAGTTTCTGCAACTACTCAAGTAGAAATCAAAATCGAGAAAATTGCAGACCGACAAAGACAAATCAGTGCCAAAATCCACATCCCCCAACCAGTAGAACGTATTTGGCAGGTTTTGACAGATTATGAATCCCTAGTTGACTTCATTCCTAACCTCGCTAAAAGTCGTTTACTGGCTCATCCCAACGGTGGTATTCGACTTGAGCAAATAGGCTCTCAGCGCTTGCTAAATATCAACTTTTGTGCGCGAGTAGTTCTAGATCTAGAAGAATGCTTTCCCAAAGCAATTAATTTCTGCATGGTCGAAGGAGATTTTAAAGGCTTTTCTGGCAGTTGGAACTTAGAGCCTTATTATCTGGGTGAGTGTATGGGAACTAACCTCTGCTACACAATTAAGGTTTGGCCTAAACTCACCATGCCAGTGGCAATCATCGAAAATCGCTTGAGTAAAGATTTGCAATCAAATTTGCTAGCTATTCATCAACGTGTAGAAGAGTTAGCTGGCAGAAGACTCTAATTTTAATCGCCCGATCACTCAATATTAAACTTATGTGATAGGGTTACTCTCAACAAACAAATGAAAAAAGATACTCACTTTTTCAGTACCCCCAGGGGAATTCGAATCCCCGTTACCTCCGTGAAAGGGAGGTGTCCTAGGCCTCTAGACGATGGGGGCGTCAGACTCAGACCTTTTATAAGGTAACGAATTTCATTGCTGATGTCAACAGTTGCCGCTAAAAAAAATTGGTAGTGGCTAAAAACCAAGCAAGGGCAGAGTCAGCATAATTCTTGATAAATGACAAAATAAGGAGTGCGATGTTGTACCCTGTAGATTTGATATGTGCAATTTTTTGCAAGAGATTTTGAAATCTATTGCTCAAAATCTAAAACATGGAAGCATCTTTTGAAATTACCCTACAGATGGCGATCGCTGTTTTAGCCGGCATTAGTGCCCAAGTGCTAGCAGCGTACCTCCGTTTACCCAGCATTGTCATATTATTACTTTTGGGCATTTTGCTTGGCTCGGATGGTGTAGGGCTATTGCACCCCCATTTGCTTGGCATTGGACTGGAAGTTATTGTTGCCTTAGCAACGGCAATCATTTTGTTTGAAGGCGGACTCAACTTAGATTTACGAGAATTAGGCAGGGTCTCAGTGAGCCTGCAATTGCTCGTCACTCTGGGAACATTAATCACACTGCTGGGTGGTAGCATGGCAGCTCACTGGCTAGGTGAATTTCCCTGGAATATAGCTTTTCTCTATGCCTCTATAGTTGTGGTGACAGGCCCTACTGTCGTTGGCCCTCTCTTGAAGCAAATCAACGTTGATAGGCAAGTGGCAACGCTTTTAGAAGGGGAAGGAGTGTTAATTGACCCAGTAGGAGCGATTCTCGCCTTCGTTGTTCTCGATACGATTTTGAACGGTGATGCTGATCCTATCAATGCGATTATCGGTTTACTCATGCGCTTGGGTATTGGAGGGGCTATTGGTGCTGCTGGCGGTTACTTAATGAGCTTGATTTTTAAACGCGCTAATTTTCTCTCATTCGAGTTGAAAAACTTATTGGTGTTAGCAATACTGTGGAGTCTGTTTACTCTCGCGCAAATGATCCGCAGCGAATCGGGAGTGATGACAACAGTAATTGCAGGAGCGGTATTTGCCAATTCGTCAGTTCCAGAGGAGCGCTTATTGCGGAGTTTTAAGGGTCAGTTGACAATCCTTAGTGTGTCGGTATTATTTATTCTCTTGGCAGCTGACTTGTCTATTGCTAGTGTGTTGGCTTTGGGATGGGGTAGTTTATTCACCGTTTTGGTACTCATGTTTGTTGTTCGCCCCATAAACATTTTGTGTTGTACCTGGAACAGTGACCTCAATTGGCGACAAAAACTATTTTTAAGCTGGGTAGCTCCCAGAGGAATTGTTTCTGCTTCGGTTGCTTCTTTATTTGCGATTTTACTGACACAACGCGGGATCAACGGTGGTGATGCGATTAAAGCTTTAGTCTTTCTGACAATTATCATGACGGTTGTTTGCCAAGGATTAACAGCTGGCTGGGTAGCAAAGTGTTTGCAAATTACCTCTAAAGAAGCTACAGGGGTGGTAATTGCTGGTTGTAATCCCTTGAGTCTTTTGATTGCCCGATTCTTTCAAGAACGGGGGGAAAATGTCGTCATGATCGATACTGACCCAGATTGTCTTGCTCAAGCTGAGGCCCAAAATCTCCGAGTTATCGCCAGCAGTGCGTTAGATGCTGAGGTTTTAGAAGAGGCTGGACTGGCTTCTATGGGCACTTTTTTGGCTATGACTAACAATGGTGAGGTAAATTTTGTTTTAGCTCAACGCGCGGCTGAAGAGTTTAATCCTCCGCGCGTACTGGCAGTTTTTCCTCGTGATCCGCAAGCGAATACCTCAGTCAGTAAGAAAGTTAATCAAGCTTTTATCCCAGACTTAGCCATTAAGACATGGAATGAATATTTGAATGATGGACGAGTTAAGTTAGGGACAACCACGCTCAATGAGTCGGAATTTTCTACTCAATACGATCGCATTCAAGAAAAGATTCGCACTGGAATATTAATACCACTGCTAGTAGAACGGGAAGACCGTCTACAAGTAATACCAGTAAATCAAGAGTGGGAAGTTGGCGATCGCATTATCTATCTTTTACACGATCCCAGACCAAATCTTTTAAAACGTTTGTCTGGTGCTACCCAATCAACTCCCCTTGCTTTAGAGAAGTTACCAGAAGTTGAAGAAATTCCCCTAGCTAAATTACCTGAGCTTTCTACTAGTGAAATTCCTGGAGGGTGAGGGGGATGTGGTTCGACTTCGCTCACCAACCGGGGGATGAGGGAGACGCGGGGACGCGGAGAATAATGAATGACAATTTCCCATTCCCAACAGAGATGACGCGGAGAGAGGGAGACGCGGTGACGCGGAGAAACTTTCATGTACATTCCCCGCCTCCCTCCGTCCCCGTGTCCCCGTGTCCTCTTAATTCCCCATTCCCTATTCCCTACTCCCTACTCCCCATTTCAATGACTAATCACCTCTTGATACATCTCTTTTTCTTGCCACAGTAAAGCTAATAGATGCACTACAGCAAGAATGATGGCGGCAACGGCAATAATATAGTTGTGTATGGAGTAAAGATGTTGGATGGTGACGCTGCTAATTGCTCCACCGCCGATGAGAATATCACGTAGTTGACCACCAATCAAAGGAATGGCTTCGATGTTTCCTAGCTCAATGCTAAAACGCCAGTATCCTTCTTGATCCCACCCTAAGATCATCGCTGTCCAATTTAGAGCGATCGCACTCAAGGTAAACAAAATTCCACTAATCCAGGCAGTTAGCCAACTTTTACGATATTGCCGACCTAAGAACATGACAACAATTTGTACTAAGGCGATCGCAATCACTGCATTACCAGCAACATCATGCGCTCTCAGAAATAACCAACCATAAGGCACTTGTGTACTAATCATTTTTAATGACTCATAAGCACCGCCAGCTGTTGGTTCGTAATAAAAAGACAACAAAACTCCCGTAGATACATAAATCAAACACAGAGTCAGAATCACGACTGATAATGTCGTCGCCAATCGTCGTAAAATCCTATCAAAACGGGTATTTTCCATGACTTACCCCTCTTGTTATTAAACGAGTGTGTATTTTTATTACGATCTTAACTAATAAAAATTAAGATATTTTGTATTTATTTGTATTTATCTAAAATATTTCAAACTTTTAAATCAGAGAAGTACAGAGGCAGGGGAGCAGAGGGAAGGTTGTATATAGATCCTCCCAGTCCCCATTCCCCATTCCCCATTCCCCATTCCCCATTCCCCATTCCCCATTCCCCAGCCCCCAGTCCCCAATCCCCAGTCCCCATTCCCCAATCCCCAATCCCCAGTCCCCATTCCCCAGTCCCCAGTCCCCAATCCCCAATCCCCAGTCCCCAGTCCCCAATCCCCATTCCCCATTCCCCAATCCCCAGCCCCCATTACCCAATCCCCAATCCCCAGTCCCCAATCCCCAATCCCCAGTCCCCAATCCCCAGTCCCCAATCCCCATTCTCAAACCAAATATTTGACCCAAATTTCCAATGATTCCGGTGAACCGTACCAAATCCCAGGGTTTCTGGGAGAATGCCTAACACCTTCAATGACAAGATTTTCTGCACCTTCTAGATGGGCGGCTTCAATAGGTGTGATGCCATCTCCCCATGTATTACCTTTGCCGCAGGTCAATTGGTAGCTACTATATGCTAACCAGCTACCACGCTGCCTTGCTCCAAAGATAGTTTTGCCAGCTACACAGACATAGCGAACTTTTGGATAAAAAGCTCCAGGATAATTATTGGTGACAAAATCTAAATTCCACCGCGTCCAACGCTCTTGGCTAATGTGGGGTGTACCTAAAGTGATGAGAGTCGCAACTTGAGGATGAGCCTGCCACAACAGAGATGACTTGACCTCATTACGGGACGAATAAGGCTTTTCTCCTATGTAGATACGGGATATCCAACCACCAGCAGAATGACCAATTAAGTTAATTTGAGTAGCATCATATTGCTGCAATATCTGCTTTACCGTGCGGTCAAGTTGCCAAAGAATCGGTGTAACTGGTCTGCCTCCAAGGGTAGGTAGCCAATCACGGCGTCGCAGCGGCACTGTGACTGTGGGAAAACCTAAGTTTTGTAAAGATTGTTCTAGCTGACGATAAGCGATCGCACTTTCTAAATATCCCGGTAAAATAACTGTTGGTAATGGCATTTGAGATTTTGAATCCGGATCAAAAAATTCCGAGGTAACTTTTGGAATACTTTGCTTATGTCCTCACAGGTTAACAATGAAAAAATGTAAAAAAAACAAATACCTGTACTGGCGTTTCTGACTCAAATTTAGGTTAAATTGGAAAAATTAGAAACAGTTTTCAAGGGTGCTGATGTGGTAATATCATCAGAAGTAGTTTAAATCAAGATCGAGTGTTAGATCTATTACACCAGCCTAGCTAACAGGAAAGTTGTGGAGTAATAGGCGACTTAAGTACATACTTAAAACTTGAGTAATTGCCCAAACTCCTCGTGACTAAGCACTCTGTTTTAATTACGCAACTCATAAAAGCGAAACTCAAAATTAAAAATTTATCCGGCATCTTGTTAGCAAGCGCAACTTCAAGTGTAAAACCACGTCATTAAGAAAACTAATCCAAAAAAGTAGGAAATAACTCTTTCTGAGGAAAGATGCACTTATTACCAGATAGTGCAATATATTCTGAACAAAGATACAATCGCTATTCAACTGCAACCGAGCCGAGTGAACGATAACAGCTATGTCTTACGCCTCCCTGCTAAAAAATATACCAGAAATCTTAAGCCAGCCAACTGGGATAGCAGCTATAGCATCTCTTGGCATCCACGGTGCTATTGCGTTGATTGTGCCACTGATGCCTGTAGACTCTAGTAAACCAAAAGACGCAGCATCAACTAAAGCAGTCGGACTTTTAGAATTAACCCCATCCGACCAAAGCCGTTTGCCACAAACTCCCAGCGCGCCTCAGGTTAGCTTCCAACAGCAACTCCCCCTATCAGGACAACTTTCTCCTGGGACTTCTACTTCCCAAGCATTATTACCTCCATTGCCGCCAACCTCTGGTCAGACAGTACTACCTCCCCTACCCCAATCGTATGGTAACTATCGCATCTCTTCGTTACCGCCCAAGCAGTCTTTGCGGATAAATCCCAGAGGCAATTTAGGATTTGACAATTCTGGATTTAAGGCAAGTGGAAAATTCTCCGCAGCAGTGCCTCGTTTGAACGATAGTGACATCAAATACGATGAATCCAAGCCTCTGCCTGTAAATAAATTACCAGATTTGCAGTCTCAGGGAATTCCTGATGATATGCAAAATATTCAGTCTCCCACAATATCTGAAACTACACCTCCCACGACAAGCGCACAGGTTAATCCTACTCCCCAAGGTGTGCAACCAGGTAATGAGGTATCCAACAACCTTCCTCAGAATCAGGTGCCAGTAGCTCCTGTTGGACAACCGCCACAGTCCACGGATAATTTAACCTTAGCAGGGCAAAGCCTACCGCAATTGCAACCGGGAACTATCCCCAAAATACCTGAGTTACCGACAAAAATATCGCCAGTAGCGATCGCTCAGGTAAACTCTTACGAAGACTTAAGAAAAATAGTCCAGCAAGAGTATCCGAATGCGGAAGAAAAAGCCGTCATCCGCGACACAATCTCTACAGATAAACCCAATCTGGCAGGTACTGTCTTGGGTGTATTAGTGGTAGATACTGATGGTAAAGTCTTGGATATTAAGTTTCAAGACCAGTCAGTATCTCCAGAACAGCGACTCAAGGCCAGAGAATATTTCCTCAAGCAGGCTCCCAAGGGAGATAAGAAAATCAGTTCTTACCCATTTAGTCTCAGTTTCCAAAGTGGCAAGGCTAACACTACTGAAACTACTAGAGGGCAAAATCTTCCATTTCCAGCTAATCCTCAGCCTGTATTACCGACACCAGGGGTAACAAATAATCAGCCTGCACTTACTCCTAAACCATTGCCTGAACTGCAAATCAGAAACACTCCGCCTGCATCTTCACCAACAGTCACTCCCAAACCTCTATCTGAAAAGCTGCGAATTAGAAGCTCTGAACCTGTACCTTCAACAACAGTCACACCTCAACCTTTAACTGAATTGCAAATTAGAAGCAATCAGCCGACGGTTACACCTGCAAAGCCATTATCTACGCCTACGGTTAATGAAAATCAGCCCAAGTTTTCTGCTGATTCTGACCAAAAATTAGTACAGCAGTTGCGCCAATTGAGAGAGAAAAGACAACAAAAATCGAATTGAAATCTGTTCTTTGTCTAGGTTTTAGGGTGTGTTACGCTGGCGCGATAACGCACCCTACTTGTCATTTGTAATTACAAAGGACTAATATCTTTTTACTTTTTACCAGCCTTGTTCGGCTTGTTGAGAAACGTAGGTAGCTACCTCTATAATTTCTTGTTCACTCAACTTATCTTTAAAAGCAGGCATAGCACCCTTACCATTCTGTACTTGATGGATAATTGCCTGAATGGAGTCGGTATTATAGTTTTTTAAGTACTGTGATAATGCTTCTTTTTTGAGGGTTTTGTGATTGATCAGGATATTACCACCACCTATATGGCAAGAGGCGCAGTTAGCATTAAAAATTTTTGCCCCGTTGGATATTTCAGCAGCTAAGGCTGGACGAATGAATGTTACTTTGAACAAAGCGATCGCTAATAGCAATATCAATAAAAATGTTCTCAAGAACTTCTCCTTGCAAACAGCCTCTAGCAACTGAAAAACCTTTCTTTTATGGCTAGAAGCCTTATAAGTCTAGTTAAATTTACAGTTGTCCCCCGTAGTACTCTACCTCATGATGCGCCAGTTTCGTAGAGTATAAGCGTAGTGAATTACTGATTTCGGCCAAGTTAAAAAACTAGTGGTGTGAGGGTTTAGGGGAGAGGGAATTGCTTTTTGAAGTAATTTACGGTAACGAGTATATTCCTTCCATAGTCATAAGCTGTTCCACATATAACTTGCATAATTAGGGCGGGCAAGATGCCCACCCCACAAGAGTTTTATTTAATTTGATTATGTAATTTAGATGTTTTTTAGCTTATGGCGTACAATTTGGTCTGGAATAGGACTCGTTACCAAGAAGACGCAAAGACGCGGGGAAGGGGAGACGCGGAGCGCGACCATTCTCAAGGTCGAACACTGGTCAAAAGCCCCCGAATGCGAGTCGTAGAGGCAAAAAATGTTTTCCTTGCTTGAATCCCCTAGCTTTAGTTATGGGGACTCTCCGCGTCCTCATCAACGTTGCTCTTTGCTAACCTTAGCTTATGAGCAAGGAAAATCATCTGGTCTTAGTTTTCTAGCCTTCAACAGTGATTTTACCAACCATGCCTGCACCACGGTGGGGTTCGCAATAGAAGGTGTAATCACCCGCAGGCGCGTCTGCTGGGAAGGTAGTTGTTTGCTTTTGACCAGGATTCATTAACAATTGCTTATGAGACAGAGATTTTGCTAAATCAGCGCTCTTAGCTGGGTTTTTGGCAGCATCAAACACAATATTATGAGGAGGAACTTTGTTGTTCACCCATTCAATTGTGTCGCCTGGTTTCACTGACACCTTGGCAGGTTCAAATACTAGTTGTCCTTTGTCATTACCCAGTTTTATTTGGTGTGTTTCAGCCGCAGCGCTGGGAGTAAATACAGCGAAGCTGCTAACAACTAAAAGGATCGTCAACACAGCTAAACTAAGGCGTCGCCAGCTTGCCGCAATCAATTTCATGGCTGTCTCCTAACAAACTTTTATTTTTCCTTTTTTATTTTAAATAAAATCAACACCAAATATGACAATATGTCGTAGATGCAATTTTTTTTTTAACTATTGGGGAAAATTAATAGGAAAAACTTGTGCATTCAGTAAAAATTACTCAATTGCGATCGCTAAAAACTTTATAAATTAACATAACGCATTTTTATTTTTTCTGACTTTTTATGCTTATCAAAATTTTTCTGTGCCCCAGCCAGGAGCCTTTTGTGCTGCTGTGAGGACGAAAGCGGCTAAACTTTCCACGATGGAAGTAGGAAATGGTATTGGTGACTGGGTGATAGGAATTTTCCCAATTCCCAGTCACCAATATCCAATTCCCAATTACGCCAGTTCGCTCAACGGAGGACGCCTCCGCACGCGACTGGCTCCCCAATGGTTCAGCACTCAGCCAGGGATTTAGTAATAGATTTTGCCGCCTCCCCACTTATCACCTAAAATCTTTGGTTGTAGAAGGATATGACCTGCGATCGTTTTTAAGTCATTCTCAGTGAGATTTCGCATTTCTGTGAAAATATCGGCACTCTTGGTGCTGGGATGTATTTCTGAAATCTCCTCTTCCCCATCATAGGTAGTAGGATTTTTCATGTAGTCTACCAATCCTTCGATGTTGTTACGGTTTGGTGTTGCTAGTGCTAACGCTTCTGGTTCGAGTCCCACATTCTGGTTTGTCTTGGTAACGCCACCAACATGACATTGAGCGCAAGCATATTGAAATAGGCGTTTGCCTTCTTTTACTTGTTTGAGGCTGAGGACGACGGTATCACCTTTATCATTTAATGGCACTGTTCTAGTAGCTTTGTCCAGTTCCAACGCAGTTGCGCCACCAACGAACAGTTGGAAAGTCAGCAAAGTAGTAGCCACAACAACGCTAATTAGTCTTCTAAACATGTTTCCCCTTAAAAATTTTGACGCTCAACACAGCTAAAAAACGATACTCAATCTCCAGCTAATTGTTAATGGCTATAGCCAAAGCCTGAGATAGCCTTTTCGGTGACTCTGGTATTAACCACCGAGTCAATGTTTCCTTTTGGATATATTCAGACAATATTTGCCAAATAATTGCCTTTGCATCCCTTAACACCAAACGGGTCTTTTGGTGTTGATTGGCAATTCCCAATTGGTCGTATACAGAAAACACTTTTTCTACAGGAATACTGTAGTTTGTTGTTATCTCTGCGATCGCTAGGTCTGCAAAACCCATAATGTTTGTTAACTGACAGATAGAGATTGAGTCGCTGTAATACCAATATCATGTTAAGAGTGCAATTTGTTGCCCAAATATGGAGTGGGGGATGAGGGGGATGAGGCTCTTATGGGTAGGTTTTTTAGATTTCGCGTTTTGGTTGACGCGCTTACGCGGGGACACGGGGACGCGGAGAAAGATTTCGGAACGAAAAAATAGGTTTTTTCAGACTGAATATGAAAAACCTACCCTTGAAAGGGGAGATGAGGGGGATGTGGTTCGACTTCGCTCACCAACCGGGGGGATGAAGGAGAATTTTCTCCGTGTCCCCTGCTCATTCCCCATTCCCAATAACCACTAACCCTTACCGCCGGTGAAGGTGACGTTTTGGATAAAGTAGCGATTGAAAAAGGCATAAATAGCTAAAGCTGGTAGAGTGAATACCATAGAAGCTGCCATAATATAATTCCAATAGCTGATGTATTGACCTTTGAAGGAGTTCAGCCCCAAGGGTAGGGTAAACATTTCTGGGTCGAATAGGATAACTAGCGGCAGTAAAAAATTATTCCAACTACCCATAAATACAAAAACAGCTTGTGCTGCTAGTGCTGGTTTTGCCAAAGGTAAGACAATATGCCGAAAAATCCCAAAGGTATTTAGACCATCTAGCTGAGCTGCTTCTTCTAATTCTTTGGGAAAATTTACAAAAAACTGCCGCATCATAAAAATGAAGGTGGCATTGACCATGCTGGGTACAATCATGCCCTGGTAGGAATTAAGCCAGCCGATCGCTTTTAAAATCAAAAATGTGGGAATTAGTGTGATTTGCGCTGGTACTGCTAACACTGCCAAGATGAGGAAGAACCAAAAGCGTTTACCCACAAAGCGCAGTCTCGCTAAGGCATAACCTGCCATAGAGTTAAGCAGCAAGTTTAATATGGTAACGCTGATGGCAATTATTAGACTGTTGAACAACCAGCGCCAAAATAGCGGTTCTTGGAGAAAGATTTGTTTATAGTTGTCAAAAGTAAAGTTTTGTGGTAGAAAATTAGGGTTGCCGCTGACAATTTCTGATAAGGGTTTGAAAGAAGCTGAAAGCGCCCAAAGAAAGGGGATCAGGGTGATGAGGGCGTAGATTGTCAGCACACAATACAGGAGGATTTTCAGCCAGAAAAAGCGAGAGATATTTTTCAAATTCTTTCGCCTCCAAACAGCCGTCGCTGAATTAAAGTCATAGCAATGATCACTGCTGCTAACAAAAAAGCGATCGCAGCGGCATATCCCATCTGCAAATTCCGAAATACAGCTTGGTAGATAAGTAGCACTACAGTCAGGGTAGCGTTGTTTGGCCCGCCAGTGCCACCAGAGAAGATGTAAGACTGGTCAAATAGTTGAAAAGTACCAATTACCCCCATTGCCACAACAAAGAACGTTACAGGCTGGAGTAGGGGAATTGTCACATAGATAAACTGCTGCCACCCATTGGCGCCATCAAGTTCAGCCGCTTCATACAATGATTGAGGAATATCCTGCAACGCTGCTAAATAAATCACCATAAAAAATGGGGCTGTTGACCATATGTTCATGATCATGATGCCTTTGAGGGCAACTGCTGGATCTCCCAACCAGTTATAGGTTGGTAATCCCACCGCAGCGAGAAAATCATTCAGCAACCCATCGGTGTTATAAATCCACATAAAAATGAGTGTCAGCACAGCCGAAGACGTGACAGTTGGCAAAAAGTAGAGGATACGCCACCAATTTTTACCGCGAATTCCAGAATTTAGAGTTACTGCCAAAATTAAAGCTAGGACAGTTTGAGTTGGCACAACAATTGCTACGTATTCTGCCGTATTTCTCAAAGCAATCCAAACCCGTTCATCTTCGGCTAGTCGCGTAAAATTACGAAAGCCAATAAACTCATATTGAATACCACCAAGTAGTTGTACTTTGTTAAGGGAAAGAACAACAGCGTAGAGAATGGGGAACACCACAAAAGTCCCTAAAACCAGAATAGTCGGCATCATAAATAGATATCCTGCGAGGCCTTCTGTGATGTTCCATTTGGGGTTTCTTCGTCGCCTGCTAATTTCCAACATTACTGAACCTCCTACTAATCCCGCGCTCAGGGAATTGGGAATTGGGAATTGAAAGAGGAATTTTTATGCTCTCGTTGTGTGATTTATTACGTTATAGTCAAGCTTAAAAATGGAAAGAACAGCAATCCCAAGAGTTAAAATTTGCTGTATTAGCAGCATAGAGGAAGCATGGACTGCGATTCGATGTGGTGCATCTGCCTTGGGTTTAGTTTCTTTTATGCCTAGCGGCCCTGGTGTCATTAATGAGGAATTAATTGCTCAAATTGCCGTTTGTGTACCACCACCAATAGCCACGTTTTTACTAACGTCTAGCCAAGATACTCGACAAATTATTCAACAACTCAAGTATTGTCGAACAAATACTGTGCAAATTTGCGATCGCCTAGAATCAGGAACATACCAACATATCCGCGATGCTTTGCCAGGAATCTCTATCGTCCAAGTTATCCACGTAACTACAGAAGCATCTATAGAGGAGGCCATGAAAGTGGCACCTGATGTGGATGCCATTTTGCTAGACTCCGGCAACCAATCGTTATTGGTAAAAGAACTAGGAGGAACAGGACGCTTACATAATTGGTATCTCAGCGCTAAAATCCGCGAATATGTGGAGGTGCCGATTTTCTTGGCAGGAGGATTAAAACCCGAAAATGTCGCTCTCGCCGTCAAGCAAGTAGCTCCTTTCGGACTAGATTTGTGTAGCGGAGTTCGCAGCAACGGCAAATTAGATGAGCAGAAGCTCAAGCAATTTTTTCAGCAATTAAGAAATTATAGTAACTAGGGAGTAGGAAGAGCAACTGCGGTTTCTATCTACAGTTGCTGTAGATTTCACCAAAACTATGATCGTGATGAATCTCAATTACTAAATCAACATCTGGAGATTCTACTAAAGGCTTGATGAATAATTCTGGATGCAGCGATCGCCAAAAATAATTGACAAACTGCTCTATCTCTGCATTGCTCATTCCTGATTTTCCAGCTGCAATCATCTGCTGTTCAGCCTGTTTACGCCACTCTAAAGAACAGCGGTAATCAATTGGACACAACACAATTAAGCTGTCTAATCGCTCCCATAGCGGTAGATACTCGTGAAGTCGGTAATTTATATCACGGGCAAATCTTCTATCTTCCTCTGTAATAATTGGTGGCGGTGCCATCTCAAATACGTGATCTGATATGGGTTTGACTCCTACAAACCAACCTTCAAACAACACAATATCTGCACTTGTAATCATTTCTGGAGTAGTGCGATCGCCAGCACCGCCATAAGCAGATTTATCAAAGCGAGGGACTAAAATCGGGCTGTGCAACTGACGGATCTGATCTAATAAATTTAAACCTAAGTCTATATCATGGGTTCCTGGTGGGCCGCGCCAAATCAAGCGGGGGTCTTGCTCTCTTAAAGCCAAGCGATCGCTATAAGTTTTATATAAGTCATCCAAAGACAAACTTAAGGTACGGTATCCCAATTCTTGCAGAATTAAAGTCAGAACCTGAGACATTGTGGTTTTACCTGTACCCTGTCCCCCCAAAATCCCTTGAATTAGTGGTCTTGCCAACTGTTGGCGGTGCGATGCTAATTTCATCGCCAACGGCAGCCACAAGTCCCACAACACCTGTTGCATTTTCTGGGGTTGCACCTGGAGCTTAGTTTGGCAAAATTGGCTAAAAGCTGGTAACACTGACTGAAGTAAATGCGATCGCGCTTGTATGACTTCATCGACATTTTTCCGTGTGATGCCAAAAGCTTTCGCGCGTAACTCATCTGCTAGCGCTGCTTTTGGTGCTTCCTTCCAATCCCCAATCTCCCCCATCTAAACCTCCGGGGTACTCCCGCCACATCGGTACTCCGATTGGCGGCGATGGGGGACAGGAGAGTAATTAATAGGGTTCGATGCCTTATTAATTACTAATCTTTGTTGAATATTCATAAGCTAAAACCTTTGAGCGATAAGCATTTCGGGGTATAATTAAAGAGATCGAGTCAGTAGTCTACTGTTGGAGTCGAAGACCGGAAAACAAAAGCCCAAACCAACAGACTGAACCTTAAAAACAAAGTGTAGGGGGTTCCAGAAAGGAGTGATACTTGTCATCCCCGTTTTCTGGGTAAAACACTTTACGGATAAAGGATTGAGCATTTAGTTAGCTACTTGTTCAAAACAACGGTAAGGACATATCGTTGCTGCCTGTGGAGGATACTGGAATACCAGTCCTAAGAAGCAGGAAACTCTATCCGCGAGGTTAGATGCTCCCGTTACACCGCTTGCGGTTAGCGCTATAGTTGTCACTTTTTCCTTCACGACCCCAGCTTAAAGGCTTCGAGAAACAAACTATAGATAAAACCAACTTTCAGAAGATTTAATGAGTCTACCCAGAGCGATCGCCTAGATAAAAAGCTCTGACTGTAAAATATTCTGCTAGTAATTTCTGTTAACAGTACTAAAAACGCAGCTACTACAATATCCAATTCAGCCCGTTGACCTGCTGTAGTCGAAACTGCGCTTCCCAGGAAAAAACCAAACAAAAAACTAATGATCAGCAATGATATCCGCCGCCAGGGATTTAAAAACCATTGCTCTAAGCGTGTGGCGATCGCATCCAATAGGTTGTTGAGACGGGTATTTTGCATAAGTGAGGGAATGGGGAATGGACAAGAGGACGCGGGGACGCAAACAAAATTTCTTCTTTATCTCCCCAGTCCCCTGCCTCTGTCCTCATCCCTAAAATGTCTCAAAGATATTGGTTTTGGCATAGGCTTGTTTGTTAATATTGTAAATATATTAGGTTCCCAGGGTTCATCTTGATTTGAGACCAATTAACCCTTACACCCTTACACCCGCTTCCGTTGCGGGCTTGGTCAGGTAGAGGGCATCGTTACCCCTTTGTGATTAAACATTGAGGGAACTGATACCTCAAAGTATTTTCTACTCACTATGATACTTATGATACTTTGCTGACTTAATTTCAGGAAAGTACACAGTGGGCTGTTTTATGTAATTGCCCTTAAAGATAGTAGGTTACTATCTGGTCAAACCTAAACAAAATTATTATTTCTAAAAAATATCAACATGAAATCTTCAGTGTATCGTAACATCAGTGTTACAGCTTTTTGCTTGGGACTGCTTGCACTAGTGGTAGGATGCTTAGAAATGAGCGTGTCCTTCGAGTCTACAAACCCAGATACCTCAAACACAGCCCCTGAAACTTCCCAGTTGGATGGGACTTCATCTATAGCTAGTTCACCGCAAAAAGCGATCTCAGCTAATTTAGCTACAACAACGACCTCAACTAAACAGCTAGAACACAGTAATAGAGAAAATACTCATTCTGCCTTGACGCATCCTCATAACTCGGTTGACAAAACCAAGGCTCAAGGGACTTTGCGAATGAGTAATCAAACAAATCAGCCTGTACGGCTAGCCTTGCTAGCACGACAGTCGTTAGCAAAAGGCTCTTCCTCTCAACAAGATAAATACGATATGCCAGCACATTGGGATTTTGCTCCCCAAGAAGGTAGTGAAAAGGGGCTGATTCTCTCCTTACCTCAAGGCAATTTAAATTTAGACAAAGGTGATATTTTAGTTGCTTTCGCCCAAGATGGTTCCCGGCGCTATTGGGGGCCATATGTTGTTGGGGAAACTTCATCGCCTAAATGGAATGCTCAAAATCAAGAATGGCAACTAGTGTTAAGTGGTGAATGATGAATGTTCATGAGTGCTGAGTATAATTGTTTAGCTATTTGCTCATAACTCATCACCGTTTTGATGAAAAGAACAAAACTTAAACAACTAACGACTACTAAATCAGTGAACAATTATCAAAGTTTGAGGTGTGGGATTTAAACCTGTGTCTCAAATGAGCCATTGATAAAAGCAAGGACTCAGCAAAACTTTGATAACTGATACTTCGACTTTGCTCAGTACAAGTAATTGATAACTGATTTTAAAGAGGATGAACTTGAGCGTTAAGGGCACTGTTGAGCAGTGGTTCAACAATCTAGAAAAGCGTCCAGCCCTTGCTGTGACTGTGGCAGTGCTATGGTTGATTTTGATTGGCTTTTTAGCTTTTGGGTGGAATTTGGGCAATATTGGCTTGATTGATGAAACAGAACCACTGTTTGCAGAAGCTTCTCGTCAGATGTTCATCACAGGCGATTGGATTACCCCATTTTTTAATGGACAGACTCGTTTCGATAAACCTGCTTTAATTTACTGGTGTCAATTGATCGCCTATGCAATGATCGGAGTCAATGAGTGGGCAGTGCGTTTACCATCTGCGATCGCGGCGATGGGTGTGATTAGTTTAGCTTTTTACACTGTACAGTGGTGTCTCGCAAAACAAGATGTACTAGAAGAAACTTCACGCTCGACTCGCCGCTACTTAACAGCTTTTATAGCCGCAGCGATAATGGCATTCAATCCCGAAATGATTATTTGGGGAAGAGTAGGTGTATCAGATATGCTACTTACTGGATGCACAGCCTCAGCTTTGTTGTGCTTCTTTTTAGGGTATGCGGGGACTGGGGACGCGGGGACGCGGGGACGCGGGGATGCGGGGACGCGGGGACGCGGGGATGCGGAGAATTACTTGAGTGTGTCATCTTCCCAACACCAATTCCCAACTCCCAATACTTCTTTTTTGCTCAGTACAAGTTCCCAATTCCCTAACAAATGGTATTTGGCTTGTTATGTGTTGATTGCGGCGGCAATTTTGACTAAGGGGCCAGTGGGTATTGTGTTGCCAGTGATAATTATGGCGGCGTTTTTACTGTACCTGGGAAAGGTGACAGAGGTGTTGCGAGAAATGCACATTCTCTTAGGTATTGCGATTATTTTAGCTTTAGCTCTGCCCTGGTATGTATTAGTTATTTGGCGTAATGGCTGGGATTACATTAACTCGTTTTTTGGTTATCACAACCTAGAACGCTTCACAGGTGTTGTTAATGCTCACTCAGCGCCTTGGTATTTTTACTTTTTAGTAGTGCTGTTAGGTTTTGCACCATACTCAGTTTACTTGCCAGTTGCGATCGCCAGATTAAAGTTTTGGCAGCGATCGTACTGGCTTGCTCAAGAACGTTCTGGGCAATTAGGTTTATTTGCCTGGTTCTGGTTTGCTGGCATATTTGGCTTTTTTAGCGTCGCTGTCACCAAACTCCCTAGCTATGTATTGCCCCTAATGCCAGCAGCAGCCATCCTCGTAGCCCTACTCTGGAGCGATCTTATCCAAGACACAAGGACACAAGGACACGGGGACACGGGGACGAGGGGACGCGGGGACGTAGGCAGTTTTATCTCCGCGTCCCCCTCACTCCTCTGGACTGGCTGGATAAATGTGATCTTTTTATCAATTCTGTCTGTAGTACTATTTCACGGAACTCAGTTGATAGGACGCGATCCAGCTGTTCCCAACTTCCGCCAGCTAATTCAACAGTCGGGTTTACCAGTAATTGGGGGTGTAATTTGGCTTGTTTGTGCTGTCTTGGTTGCGGGGTTGTTACTAAGTCGCCGTTGGCAAAATATTATCAATATTAATTTGCTAGGGTTTGTATTTTTTTTGATTCTGGTATTGACACCTGCATTGTTTTTAATGGATCGAGAACGTCAGTTACCCTTAAGAGAATTGTCCGCGATCGCATTGCAAGCAAGACAACCAAATGAAGAATTGGTGATGGTTGGCTTCAAAAAACCTAGTGTGACATTCTACAGTCAAACTCAGGTTAATTACTTAAGATTTTCCAAAGACACTGTAGAGTATATCAAAAATCAAGCGGTAAAAAGCTCAAAGTCGCCTTCGCTATTGCTTCTGGCTGAACAGAAAAGGTTTTTGCAAATGGATTTACAGCCAGATGAATACAAGAATTTAGGCACTAAAGGTGCTTACACCCTCACCAGAGTTTCTTTGAAGAAAACCAAAAAGCAGAAATTGGATATATCTTCTTATAAGGAAAATGCCGAAAACCCTTGACAAACAGCAACGTAGTTGCGTTTTTCGGACTTCAGGCGAGGGATGAAGGCGCTTAGGGGGCGTTTACTATTCTTCATGCTTAAGAGCATTGATCGTGTTGACCATCGACAGCTAAAGCTTGATTAATCTGGCTGAGTAGGTCTTCCATTGATATTGAACGTGGTAATATTTGAGTAGCGATCGCCTCAACAACAGTTTCTACTGATTCAGTTCCACTTTTTTTGTGCTTCTCATGAGACTGAGAATTTGCTTGTATGTGATTTAATCGCTGGTTAAGCACCACAATTGGTGGTAGTTTGAAAGGCACATCTTTCAACGTTTTGAGTGCTTTTAGCATCTCTTTATTGATAGTTGACTCTCCTAAACAAATTAACAGTAAGTCAACGCTTTGGTGGCGAATTTGTTGTAGCACTTCTGCCCAACAGCGACTCATAGCTGCCTTGAAACCTGCTGTTTGTAAATACTGAATTAAAGCTTGAAACCACTCAGATCCTCGTTCAGCAGTTTCACTACTGATTGAACAATTGTTTTCTATTTGCTCACTTTTAGTCTGCTTGCGTCTTCTTTGTGGTAAATCTCGTAGCGTTGTCAAATCTACCACCAAGATATTGGGGGGACAACAGACACCGGAGGCAATTTGCAATACCGATAATAAAGCATCTGTCTTCTCGGTTTGATTGCTATGATCTTTACCCAATGGTGCCAGGCAAGGAAACACAGATAATCCAGGTATTCCAGAGGCAATCAAAGTGGTATCAACATCGCAAGTGACCAATGGTAAGGCTGTCAAACGCGGGTGCTGAGTCAGTTGCTCTAGATAAATTTGGGCCGCAGAACTATCGACATCTAGCAAAATTACATCAAATTGCCATACTCGCGCTAAAAGCTCTGCTTGATCTAAGTCATCTACTTCAATGACTCGATGTTCTCGCAGTGAGAGGTGGGGGTTAATTACTTCCAATTCTGGATTTACTAACCTGAGAATTCTGAGTGGGGTCTGAGTGGTGCTTGCTTCACTACTCTCTAATCCAGGTAGCGATACTTCTGGCGCAGCGCATAATTTTTCTAGAAGTGGAGCCAAGGTCTGATGCTCGACTGGTAAGCTGATAAAACCATCAGATCGGTTAGCAAATGCTTGCTCTTTTTCGGCGGCCGTCGCCGTCACAATTACAGATATATGGCGGGTTGCGCTATCAGATTTGAGCAAGGTCAATACATCCCAACCTGAGAGCAGAGGTAGCAGTGGATTCAAAAATACAGCTATCGGTTGTAAACGTCTAGCTTTTTCTACTGCTTCTGTTCCCGATCGCGCAATGACTACACGATAACCTAAACCTTTGAGTTGCTCGGTTAAATCTTCAATATATCGGGCTACTGCCTCGACTACTAAGACTAAACGTTGCGAGGATGTAGGTTGGTGTTGTGCAGATGTATTGATGCACGGCGCTGGTAGGGAATTTTGCTCTTGTGTATTTGTGGCTTCTAGCTCACAGTAGCCTGTTTTTGGGGGACTGGGCGGTAGAAGCAGTGTAAATTGGCTGCCTTTGCCTTCACGAGATAGGAAGCTGACATCTCCACCGTGGAGACGAGCCAAGGCCCTGGTTAACACTAGACCCAAACCTGTACCTTCAAATTGGCGAGTCAGGGGATTTTCTAGTTGTTGGAATTTTTGAAAGATTAAATGTTGTTGATGTTCGGGAATACCAATTCCTGTGTCCCAGACAGTAAAGGCAACCCATCCTTCCCAGCGGCTCACCCTTAGCCCGATTTCACCAGATACCTCAGTAAACTTAAAAGCATTGGAAAGCAGGTGGACGAGCATCTGACGCAAGCGTAATTCATCCGCCACAATTTGGTCTAAACCGGATTCAATCGAGAGGGTGAATTGAGGAGCAGAGGCGCGTGGGGGTTGGGGCTGGGGGGTGTTGGCTTTGCTGCTTTGGCTTTGGATAGCTTTGGTTTCTGAAAGGGCGCGATCGCACACTGCCCGAATTGTCACTGGAGTCAAGGTCAATTCCATCTGTCCCGTCTCCATGCGAGTCAAATCCAAAATGTCATTGACTACGCTCATTAAATGACGCCCGCTTTGATGAATTAACCCTGCATAACGAGCTTGACGCTCGTTGAGTTCTCCTAACTGCCGATCTACGAGCAATCGCGATAATCCTAATACAGCGGTTAGGGGAGTTTTCAGTTCATGGCTAATACAAGCTAAAAACTCATCCTTTAACCGATTTAGTTGAATCAGATCAGCATTCTTAGCTGCTAACTCTTTGCATAACTGTTGCTGTTCAGTCACATCTGTGGCTAACACCAACCATAAGTCAACTCTAAGTTCTGAATCTGAAGCAACCGCTAAATTACTGGGTTCTGCTGACTTATAACTCCCTGGTGAATATGGCTGGAGTAACATCTGGGATTCAGAACTCATGAATCTGAATTCCGGACTATCCAAAGGAATTTTGGCAAACTGCCAGATTCGCTCTTGACCGTTTTGCACCTGCACAACGCAAGTGCAAGTACCTAGTTGATTATCCCAGAAGCATCGGCTAGCTGCTTCTGGGGATGCTGACTGCTCTTGCAGCTTGTTAATTGCTTCACTTGTGAGTGACAAACTATTGTCAGGGTGACGTTTGCTAGATGTTAGCTGCTCATCACTGCCACCATCGTTTTCTCTGCCATTGGGGTAAACTTTGAGCGCTTGTTGGCTAGCGTATTCGGAGTTTTTGGCGCGAATTGGAGTTAGTATTGTCTCTACTTGTTGCCTAACTCCTTCTGGATCTTTCAATACTCCTAGCTGTTGCCACCAAGCTGAATTGTGCGCTACGACTTCACCAGTACCTGTTTGTAGCATTAAAGGCCAAGGCAGTCTTTCAAGTAACTGTATTAGTGGTTTGTGTTCATTTTTTGTTCGCAGATGCGAGTGAGTAGTGATATCAGGCTCGTATTCTAAAAGCTTTCCAGGAAAAGACTTCCTAGAGGTGGCTCTGAGGGAGGATAGTGAGTTGATCGCCATCCGCTCCTGAGTCAAAATTTGTAATAGGCGTGAATTATCTACTAGCCCTAAAAATTTGCCATCAGAGTCAATCAACGCCCAATCTAAGTTTTGGTTTTTTGGGTTTTGTTGGTAACGCCACCACAAACTCAATTGTTCTAGGCGCTCGGTCGCTGGTATAGTCTGTATAGGCTCAATTAAAGTTTGAGCGAAGGTAGAGATTTGCTGTTGTAGATTTAAAAATTGCTCATCACCATCTGCTAATAGTTTTTGTATTAAACGGGCAGAATACAGCAACCCTACTGGGCATTGATGTAGATTCACCACGACCAAGCGATCGCACTGCTCTTTGGCAAAAATCTCTAGCACTACTGCCAGAGTACTTGTTTCTACGCAGCTAGGTACGGTTGCTATGAAGTCATAAAGCGGGTACTGTAGCATTGACATAAGGCTTTGGGGGTTATTCTTCCTGTAGAGATCTTTGGCATCACCATCTGTCAACTGCCGATGGTCTTCTTGCCAGCGATCGTAATCCTCCAGGAAGATGCATATAGATTTTGGTTATATCTTCAACACCATCAACAAACCATGGGCTTTGCCTTTGTGGATACTTGATTGTATCCGATTAATTCACGGTGATATTTTATTCGCCGTTCATCATTTTAGTGGCTAGCCTCACCGATGTCCTACTGGTATTGAAACTCTTCATCGATAGTGACAGCTAAAACAATTATGGCCCCAAAGATTCGCTTTAGAACCTTGAGGAATTATAATGATTTACAATGCGACAATCCTTTAAGTTCGTTTAAGTATCTTATCAAGGAGTAAAACGAGAAAATCTATATTGAGATAGATATACATATGTTAATCATAGGTTAACTAACGTAACCTTCAAGCCAAATACCTCATCAACGACCTACTAAGTATTACCACTCAGTCGCTGCATCCAGTTGTTGAGTAGACAGCAATATCAGTTGACATGACGCACTTTTTCAAGTGAACTTATAAGTTTACCAGCACTTCAGTCGCTCCTGAATGCGTTTGTTCTTAAGCCACCACAACCTCTTGATTAGAGCAATAATCGATGAGATATACAAACGATAAATGATATTACCTATATTGATTGTAGAATCTGATGTTAAAAAAATCTTAACCAATTTATTTGACCCTGCCAAGCAACAAAGTTTAATGCGCTGGCTGGATAAATTTATTGATACTTTTACTTGGCGATCGCCTTACTTGTCTTTGGATGCAGCTATGCCTGCTCAAGGCATATACTTACCGCAGCTGGCACAACTAAACTCGTACAAACAAATTCTAGACAAATATTGCTATGTATTGGCGTGTTACAAGCCAAAAAACCAAGAGCTTTTTCAGCAAATGAGTCTTGAAGATAAGCAACAATTGTTGCAGCAGATCAAATCAGATTACAGTCAAATTCTTATAAATTACTTTACCACAGACAAAAAGCTGAAAGAAAAAATTGATAAATTTATCAATGCCATATTTTATGCTAATATTCCTGTGCCCCAAATTATTGAAATTCACATGGAACTAATCGACGAATTTTCCAAACAGCTAAAACTAGAAGGAAGGAGTGATGAAACATTACTTGATTATCGTTTAACGCTGATAGATGTCTTAGCTAACTTGTGCGAAGTTTACAGATGTTCAATTTCTAAATAAATGGAATTTATCTGTGTTGAGATGATCACGAACTACCACTGTGACATTGCTGGCCTTGGGGCGATCGCGTCCTGTGTTTCTCTTGTTATGCCTAGCCTGTACCTATTATGAATAAAGCCAGAAAAACCTACGTCCTCAAGCTTTATGTAGCAGGGAACACGCCTAACTCAGTGCGGGCCTTAAAAATGCTCAAAAACATCTTAGAACAGGAGTTTCAGGGTGTTTACGCCTTAAAAGTGATCGATGTTCTCAAAAACCCACAACTAGCAGAAGAGGACAAAATATTAGCCACCCCAACTCTCTCTAAAATTTTACCTCCACCTGTTCGTAAAATCATTGGTGATCTTTCAGATAGGGAAAGAGTATTAATTGGATTAGACTTACTTTACGAAGAATTGACCGAAGAAGATTATTTTTCAGAGTAAACTATTTAATCATAAAAAATTCCAGACAAACTATTAGTATATAGAAAAACCGGGTTTCATACCCATTGATGATGAACCAATGAGTGAAAACGAGCAAACAGAGCTAAACAAAGCACCGTTAATTGGAGGTGTAGAAAAGATTCGCACGATGATAGAGGGTTTTGACGATATCAGTCATGGTGGTTTACCTGTTGGTAGAACTACCTTGGTTAGTGGAACCTCTGGAACAGGCAAAACTCTCTTATCTCTGCAATTTCTCTACAATGGTATTACCTATTTTGATGAAGCTGGGGTATTTGTTACTTTTGAAGAATCCCCTAGTGATATTATCAAAAATGCTTATATCTTTGGGTGGAGTTTGCAACGTCTCATCGATGAAGGCAAATTATTTATTCTTGATGCCTCCCCTGATCCTGAAGGTCAAGATATAGTTGGAAATTTTGATTTGTCTGCGCTCATTGAGCGTTTGCAATACGCCATCCGCAAATACAAAGCTAAACGAGTTTCAATTGACTCAATCACCGCAGTATTCCAGCAGTATGAAGCAATGGGAGTAGTGCGGCGCGAAATTTTTCGCCTGGTAGCACGGCTCAAACAACTCAGTGTCACTACCATCATCACCACCGAACGCAGCGAAGAATATGGCCCCGTTGCCTCCTTTGGAGTTGAGGAATTTGTTTCGGATAACGTGGTAATTGTTCGCAACGTTTTAGAAGGAGAACGCCGCCGCCGCACGGCGGAAATTCTCAAATTGCGTGGGACAACGCACATGAAAGGCGAGTATCCTTTCACAATTACCAATGAAGGCGTCAACATCTTCCCATTGGGAGCAATGCGCTTGACTCAACGTTCTTCTAATGTCCGGGTGTCTTCAGGAGTCAAAACCCTAGATGAGATGTGCGGTGGTGGTTTCTTCAAAGATTCAATTATTTTAGCCACGGGAGCTACCGGCACTGGTAAAACGCTGCTGGTGAGTAAGTTTCTCCAAGATGGCTGCATTCATGGTGAGAGGTCAATATTATTTGCTTATGAAGAATCCCGTGCCCAATTATCTCGTAATGCCTACTCTTGGGGAATCGATTTTGAAGAACTAGAACGTCAAGGTTTACTCAAAATAATTTGTACCTATCCTGAATCTACTGGTTTAGAAGATCACCTGCAAATCATTAAATCAGAGATTGCTGTTTTTAAACCAGCTCGGATAGCAATTGACTCCTTATCAGCATTAGCTAGAGGAGTTAGCAATAACGCATTTAGACAGTTTGTTATCGGTGTTACAGGTTATGCTAAGCAAGAAGAAATTACTGGTTTTTTTACTAACACAACCGACCAATTTATGGGGTCACATTCGATTACTGACTCTCATATTTCCACGATCACCGACACGATTTTGATGTTACAGTATGTAGAAATTCGTGGCGAAATGTCGCGGGCAATTAACGTTTTTAAAATGAGGGGTTCTTGGCATGATAAAGGTATCCGCGAGTACAATATCACCGCCGATGGCCCAGAAATTAAAGATTCTTTCCGTAACTACGAACGGATTGTTAGTGGTGCCCCGACCCGCGTTAGTATTGATGAAAAGGCGGAACTTTCTCGCATAGTAAGACGTTTTGAAGATAAACAGAGTTCCGATTCTTAAATTTGGTATCGTAGTATATCCCTTCCTAAATTTAGTATCGTGCTATATTCTGTGGTGAGTGAAAGTTTTCTGCCGCTAGATTGATATTTTTGTGTGAGGGGATGCGGTGAAAGGACAGCAATTATTCCATAGCTTCTTGCCTGGTGTGACAGCAGCGGTCGTAATAACCCAGCCTGCTTGGGCTGGTACTGTGAAAGTAGGTGGGGTACAGCTGGCGTCTTCTCCTAATGTTTTGACTTCTACCTACAGTCAAAACTTAGTTGCGGACATCACAAATACACAGCGTTCTCAAACTAGGGATGCTAGTGTTCCAACCCAATTACCCACTGCTGGTTTGACTCGGTTTCATATGCAGCCTTTAAGTTACAACAGTATCCCAGTGGTTATGACTGGCAGCACTGTTGTGCCATTAAGACAAGTATTAAAGAAAGATAAAGGTAAATTTTTCAGCTTGACATCTGCTGAGCATCCTACTTTTGGACTAGATGAGAATCGCTCGACAAAAAGTAATTTACAACTAAGGAATTTGGGCACTTCTCAAAAGAAGTTAGAGAGTGTAGTAATTTCTGACTCGGCTGCCAAACCCACTGCTGTTTCTTCTTCCAGGCAACCATTAGTCTCAAAGAAGAATTCTACAGCTACTGAGTTACGCACATTTTTGGGAACTTCAGCTACACCGACAGCAGCAAAGTTGTTGGTAGTGCAGAGGTGTTTGCAGGAGATGAACAAGAGCAACACAACTGTTGCAAGTTCTTTGCTGCTATCTTCAAGTACTTGTTCACAACAAAATGCGATTCGCAAACGCTTGGCTCAGAGTAATATCCCAACTGCGCCAGCAGATACGCCTCAGCAAACTCCCACGACACCGGGAACCGTCACCCCAGCGCCAACAGATACGCCTCAGCAGACTCCTACAACGCCGGGAACCGTCACCCCAGCGCCAACAGGTACCCAGCAAGTACCCGACAACCTCATCCAAAGTCCAAATCCCCTGCAATTTCCTACCAAGCCAGAGGAAGTAACAGTTCAGGGAAATCAACCCATTACTTTAGGGCAGGCTTTGGAGTTAGCACGGCGAAACAATCGCGATTTACAAGTATCGATATTGGAGCTAGAACGTAGTCGAGGCGCTCTGAGGGAGCAACAAGCTGCTTTGTTACCTACTTTGGGGATTAGTGCTGATATTAGTCGTAGTCAGTCTGCTAGTACCCAGCTGTCAATAGAACAACAAGAACAAGCCACTGGCATCTCACAGCCAGAGGAAGCTACTACAGCTTTTAATGGTCAAGCAGAACTTTCATATAATATCTACACCTCTGGAAGACGGCAAGCTCTGATTAGAGAGGCAGAGGAGAGAGTACGCGTCAGCGAATTATCTGTGGAGAATCAATCTGAGGAAATCCGTCTGAATGTTGCTACTGAATATTACGATTTACAACAAGCAGATGAACAAGTACGTATTGCTCAGTCAGCGGTGGAAAATGCCGAGGCTAGTTTGCGTGATGCCCAAGCGTTAGAGCGAGCTGGGGTTGGTACCCGATTCGATGTATTGCGATCGCAGGTAAACCTAGCCAATGCTCAACAAGACTTAACAAATGCGCGTTCCCAGCAAGCAATTGCTCGCCGACGCTTGGCTACCCGGTTGAGTTTGCCACAGTCGGTGAATATCAGTACCGCAGACCCTGTACAATTAGCTGGTCTTTGGAACCTCAGTTTAGAGCAAAGCATTGTCCAGGCTTATCAAAACCGTCCAGAACTACAACAGCAACTAGCGCAACGCAACATTAGCGAGCAGCAACGTAGACAAGCTCTGGGTGAGTTGGGGCCTCAAGTGAGTTTGATTGCTAGTTACAACCTGTTAGACCAGTTCGATGATACTATTAGCGTCACCGATGGTTATTCATTAGGAGTGAGGGCGACTCTCAATTTATATGATGGTGGAGCGGCAAAAGCAAGAGCAGCCCAAGCAAGAAGTAATATTGCGATCGCCGAAACACAATTTGCTGAGCAGCGCAATCAAATTCGCTTCCAGGTAGAAGACGCCTTTTCTACCCAGCAATCTAATTTGGAGAACGTACAAACCTCTAACGCAGCTCTCGAACAAGCTAGGGAAGCTTTGCGCTTAGCTCGTCTGCGTTTCCAAGCTGGTGTAGGTACTCAAACTGATGTGATTAACTCAGAAAACGACCTGACACGAGCCGAAGGTAATCGAGTGACAGCAATTCTGGATTATAACCGAGCGCTGGCTCGTTTACAAAGAGCTGTCACCGCGAGGGGTTTACGTTAAGAAGAAGGGAATAGGGAACAGGGAACAGGGAACAGTTTTTCCTATTTCCTGTTTACTATTTGGGACTAAGAGATCTCTCAATTGATGATTATGACAAATCCTTTTGTAGAGACGTTGCAATGCAACGTCTCTATAATTTATGACACGTCACATTCTTTTTTCAAATTGGGATAACATAACTGAATTAAGGCTAACTCCAAAGACAATAATAAGGGTTTGGGCAGGAGTGACTAAAGTAACATCGAAAGAAATTGCACAGTTTCGCTCTCAATTGGCTGATGATCCTGTAGCTATGGAAGCACTCGATTTAATTGAGGACTGTGAAGGAGATTTAGAAGATGCAGCGATGACACTAGCGATTAAAGCAGGACAAGAACCAGAGCGAGCAAATTCCGAGTGGTTAGATGCTTTGGCTAGAAAATGGCGGGCAGTTATTTGTGAGCAAGAATATCGGCAAGAGTTGTTAAATAGCTCACTTGTGGGGATGATGGAACATATAAAAACAATGCCAGCTTTTCCTAAGATTCTAGCTGCAACAGTTTTGATATATGTTCTCAAGCAAGGTGTAAACAATTTCTGTGAACCACTGGATTCGCTAAAATAGGAAACAGGTGACAGAGGATAGAAACAAAAGATTTTTATACTAATTTCAAAAAAGAATGTAGCAGATAGACAATTATAGAGACTAGCTTTTGCCACGTCTTTACTAAAGGATTTGTCACTGTCTCTTGCTCTGTTGTGCCAATTTAGACAAGTATTATTAGATTAATGAATTACCTTGTTGCCGTACTATCAGACCGTATCCAAGCCGAAGCTGCTTCCGTAGCTTTAGAAAAAGATGGTATCAAAAGTACTATTTTGGGTAAAGGTTACAAAACAGCTGACGAGTTCGGCTTAATTGATCCTCAAGAACAAGCCAAAAAGCAAGCGAAGTTGATGGCGATTTGGTTGATTCCATTCGGGTTTTTCGCTGGTTTTACCTTCAGCCTAATTACTGGTTTGAATACCTTTGCTTGGGCGGGAGAAATTGGCAATCACATCATTGGGGGATTGCTGGGTGCTGGGAGTGGTGCTATGGGTAGTGTATTTGTGGGCGGTGGAGTTGGCTTACTCGTAGGCGGTGGTGACGCTTTACCCTACCGTAACCGTTTAGATGCAGGCAAATATATTATTGTAGTCCAAGGTTCTGAAACTCTTACTCGGCAAGCAACCCGAACCTTACGTCAGTTTGAGCCAGAAAATATCCAGGGTTACGCTGATACAAAGAATTAGGGAATGGGGAATTGGGAATTTGTATTGAGTCTACAATTTATAACTTGTGATTTTTGAGAATGTTGCCAAGAGAAGAGCTTTTAAAGGGTGTTGAAAATAGAGATAGTCTAGCGCGTGTGATTGATCAGGCGGAGCAAGCAATCAAAACTTGGGAAGTTGTTTTGACAGATTTTCTCTCACCTCCAGAGTTAGCAGAAATACAACGAGTGTTTAGTCGTTTAACAGAGGTACAATTAGTATCTTGGGGTGGATATCCGCAAGCTGAACGTCAAAGAATTGCGATCGCCCGCTCTGAAATTCCGTTAGATCAGTCCCAAGTTGAGCTTGTGGCTTTAGAAATTGCCGGAAATTTTCTCTTTGATACCGCCACTCACCGCGACTTTTTAGGCGCAATGCTGGGAACAGGAATTGTCCGCGAAAAGACGGGAGATATTATTGTTTTAGGCGAACGAGGGGCGCAGGCAATTGTCACACCCGAGCTGGTAGAGTTTTTAGAGATGAGTCTTAAACAGGTGCGTTCTGTGCCTGTGAAAATCCAGCAGATTGAGATCAACGAGTTAAAGGTTAGGGAACCGAAAAAAAAGGAATTGACTACTGTAGAGGCTTCTTTAAGGTTGGATGCGATCGCATCTGCTGGTTTTAGTATGTCTCGTAATAAAATGGTTGATTTAATCGACTCTGGTGATGTTCGCGTCAATTGGAAGGAAATTACTCAAGCGAGTTCTCAAGTCAAATCAGGAGACTTAATCGCCATTCGCGGTAAAGGACGTTTAGAAGTGGGCGAAATTGCCGTAACTAAAAAAGACCGTTATCGCGTGCAATTAACTCGATATATGTAATTTTTTATGCACTAAATCTTATTAATAATTCTTCACGAGATAATTGTAAACACAAAGGCGTAAACTCCTCTGGAGATAACTGTAGTAAACTATCAACAACTCTCGACAGTTCTTCGTCCACAGAACCAAACCTGTATCTCAATAAATTTTCCATGACTAAACGTTGTCCCTGCTGTACTCCCTGCTGTACTCCCTGCTGTACTCCCTGCTGTACTCCTTCTTGCACAGCCTGCGCTCTGGCTTCTTGATAAGCTTGGGTTAAATTCATCATTAGCTCCTGATCGTCTTGAGTTAATTCGAGCTTGCTCATAACGCTGATTTGCCATCTGTAAACTATTTCTAGAACATTACGACGCACTAGGTTTTCTGGTGGTAAGGCAACTAATTCTTTAACTGCTTGCTGTTGAACATTTCCCCTACCCAGAAGCCTAAACCACAGTGTTTCTTCTGTGACAGGTAACTCGTTAATGGCGATGATCGCTGTTCGCAAACTTTTGGGTAGAAAATACACCCCTGATAGCCAGTTTGCTAACTTTAGTTTAGCGCCAAAACTTTCTAGTAATCCTGGGGAAGCTGACGGTGATAAAATCCACAACCGTGCTAGACTATCCTCCAGTAAAGTTGTATTTTCTCGCTTGGCTTGGCGTTGGCAATCTGCAATCACTGTTAACAGCTTCAATAGGCAATTGCGTACTTCTGTCTTGCTGGGTTGATTGCGAAATGGTTCGAGTAAAGCTGTATTCAGCACAGCTATTCTTCCTAGTAGTCCGAGACTTTGGGCTTGATTTAGAGATGTGGGTGCAGGTGAAAACAAAATATCAACTTGTCGAGCCTCATCAATCACTTCCTTATTGGCTTCTACTTTACCCAAGGGTGATAGTAGTTCTTCTAAAAATTGCTTGGCGAACTGATCGTGAGGTTTGCGGGTCATTTTTTCTGATTTTCTAATAAGTATAAAAATGTACTTAATATTTATCTATCAGAAAAGTGATCCCTGCGGCAGGCTGCGCCTACACCTTTTTGTTCTGGATTCCAAGAATTAGACTTTAAAACGTTTTGCCAACATATTTAAGAGAATTTTTCGAGGTACTAATCGAGCTAATGTGCTTCTAATTTGAGTAGGAATATCACTAATAAAAACAGTTGGTTGCCAATCCTCGAACGCTTTTAAAGATTTGCAAACTACTTCTTGGGCAGAATATACTTTTTCTGTGCTTCCTGCCAAGGCTGGAGGAAAATGAGCTTCTGTAAAAAAGTTAGTTTCTATAGGCCCTGGACAAGTAACTAAAACACGAACACCATATTGACGATTTTCTGCCCATAATGCTTCGCTAAAACTAACAATAAAAGCTTTACTAGCAGCATAAACAGAAAGGTATGGAATAGGTTGAAATGCAGTGATTGAAGATACGTTAATGATGCCGCCAGCATGACGTTGACGCATTAATGGTAAAAACTGATGAGTTAAATCTACCAAAGCTAGAATATTTAATTGTACAATTTTGAGTTGGCGTTCTCTATCTCGTTCAACAAAATCACCATAATCACCAAAACCAGCATTGTTGATTAATAAATCAATTGTCAATCCCTTGGTTTTAGTGGCATCAAAGACAGCAGTGGCTGCATGAGGTTCTGTAAGGTCTTTAATAATAACATCTACTTGAATGTTGTATTGTTCTTGAAGTTGTTGAGCTAGTTGATTGAGCTTTTCTTCGGAACGAGCAACCAAAACAAGATTTGTCTGACGTGCAGCTAGTTCTTGAGCAAAGGCTTTACCAATACCACTGGATGCACCGGTAATTAAAGCAGTTGGCATTATTTGATCAAAATTGATTCTATTTAACTTATAAATACTAGCGAGATTTGCTAATAATTTTTAACCATCCAGAGTTATATGCCAATAAGAGTATATGCATCTGATTGGCTCAGTGCATTGCAGGAAATAGGAAAAACTGTTCCCTATTCCCTAATTCGAGAAAATTAAGCAATCACATGCATGTACAATACCTAAACACGAAAAAGATAAAAATTGCAAAAGCTACACCTGCATAAAATACGCTGCTAATTCCACCCAAACCAAAGGCTATACCCATTAATAATGGGCCTAATGTTTGTCCTAAACCGAAAAATGTGCCGTTAATCGAGAGAATTGTTGCCAGATACTCTCTTGGTGCTAAATCTGCTAAAAGTGTTTGAATGCTAGGAAAACCGATACCAATTCCAATGCCAAAAATTGTATTAGGGATTAACAAAAACCAAAGACTTGGCATGAAAGGAACTATCAAAAGAGCTATGGCATACAAAACAAAAGATGCTCTAATTAAAGTTGTGGGTTTATATCTGACGGCCAATTTCCCTAATTGAGATGATGTGATGGTAATTGCCACAGAAACACTGGAAAGTAATATCCCAATAGTTGCAGATGGTGCTTTAAATGAATCGTTAATTAACTGTGGTAAGTAAGTTATAAAAGCTCCATAGAGTAGTATAAAGTTAGCACAACTTGCTGTAAAAAGACCAAATAATTGACGATTTCTGAGAACTTTGCCTGCGTTTTTTAAATATTCTCTGAGGTTGCGATCGCCTTGTGGTTCTGGATTTTTCAGCACAAATAATACTAACAATCCAATCGGAATTGCTAATAAGGATAAAGCAAAAGGATAGAACCAGCCAAATGTTGCTAATGCACCACCAATTGTGGGATAGGCTGCTGTGCCTACACTACTAATGCTGGCATTATAGCCCATTGCTTCAGTGCGTCTATCTTCTGTATATAAATCACCAATTAAAGTGATACTGAGAGAAAGTAAAGAAGCCGCACCAATTCCCTGCAACAATCTTAAAAACAGTAAAAGGTTAAAATCCCTAACAAAAGCACAAGCTGTACCAGCAATACCAAATAAAAATAGGGAAGGAACAACAATTTTCTTCCTTCCCCATCTATCAGCAGCGACACCAATAACAGGCCCTAAAATAACTGTTGGTAATGTAAATACTGTAATCAATAAACCCAGATTACTAGGACTAACAGTTAATGCTTTGGCTAATTTGGGAAAAGCTGGAGTTACACTCGATACGCCAATCACAGCAATCAATGAAACTGCACAAATAATTTGAAAATTCAGTTCTTGATAAACTGGTTTGCGGCGCTTTAATTGAATATTTTCCTCTGATGAACCCATAAAAGTTACCTGGATAGATCAGTTTACAAGAGCGCCTAATTATACCGATTTATGGGTGATAATAGCAATCTTGCAAAGCATAAGTTTTTTGTCAACTCTCATAGAGAAACCCGCTTTCTGAGTGGGGAATTGATTTGATGTTTCCAGATTTTGATTGATAATTGTGAACATTTGGTGATACAAGTCATGTTTTATACTACTCTTATGAAGTTAAGGATAATACAGACATACCACTTGCTTAAAAACAGGACAATATGACAGAGTTTTCGATTCTTAGTGGAATTGCAATAAAAACTGCTTTACCTGTAGTTGCAAAAAAAATCATTGAAAAAACTAAAAGTCGGTTAAATCCAACAGAGTTAGAACTGGCTATCAGAGAAGGGATAAATGCAGCTCAATCTGAAGATAATAAAAATACAAAAGGGCTTTTGTCTGCATTTGATGATAGGCAAATCGATAACTTTCTAGCTAAAGTATTTGAGTATTCAGCAGTTCAAAAAGAAATAGAGAAACCGCTAAAAGATGAAAAATTTCCAGATACACAGATTTTAAGTGAAGCATTTAAGCAAATAGCACAGAGGCAAGAAGTTAAACTAAATGAAGAATATCTTAACTCTTGGTTGAATACTTTTTGTAATACGTATTTTAAAGAAAGCCAAGCTTATCCAAGCTATCAAGCCACTAAAAAAAACTATTTACAACTAATAATCGTAAATTCAGAAAAAATACGTTTTGCTGGAATTGCTGAAACTAAAGTGACAGGAGGACAGGAAAAAGATATGTCCGAGTCCTTAGAAAGAATTTTTGTAATTCCAGATGTAAGAGAGGAGAATAATTTATTAAATTCTGAAGCTAATATTGCAGCAAATAAGCTATTAAATTACAGTGCTTTACAGAAAATGGTAATTTTAGGTGATCCTGGCTCTGGTAAAAGTACTTTAATGCAATATTTTGCTCTTAAAGTTGCTCAGCATAAGTTCTCAGAATTGGAATTACCAGAGCAGATAGATTTATTACCAATTTTAATTCAGATTCGTGATTTAGCAAAATGTCCAGATACTAATATTTTAGAATACTTGCAAAAGTCTATACATGAAAAATTCGCTTTAGATGTGCCGGAGGGATTTTTTGATTATTGGCTCAAACAAGGAAAAGCATTAATCTTACTTGATGGTTTAGATGAAATTGCTGATGAAGAGAAACGAATTAAAGTTGTACAACATCTTTATTCTTTTGTGAAAAATGAGCAGTATGCCCAAAACCGAGTAATTATTACATCTCGTCCTGCGGAATATAAGCGAGATTTCTTTCAAACAAAAGAGTTTCCTCACTATTTTATCCAGCCATTTGACGAGTCAAAAATTGATTTATTTATCGAGAAATGGTACAGCAGTCGTTTTCTAAACTCTCAAGACTCACAGCGCTGGCAAACTAGCTTACAAGATATATTAAACAAGCAAGAACGCATTAAATTATTGGTCGAAAATCCGCTACTATTAACACTTGTCTGTTTAATTCACCGATATGATGTGTATCGTTTACCACAAAGGCGTCACAACCTTTATGAATCAGCGGTAAAAACTTTACTCACAGGTTGGGAACAGATTCGATTTGAGGAAAAAGAAGCACCTATTAAAAAATTAAAATATATACAATCTGACGATTTGCAAAGATTGATGGAAAAACTGGCCTATTGGATTCATAGCCAAGAAAGTACAACAGAAGATAAAAATTACAGTACAATAGTCGATCGCAGTGAAATCATTGACCAATTAAGTCAAGACATTAAAAATCTCAAAGGTCTTGAACTTTACCAGGCTAAGCAAGCAGCAGAAAACTTCATTGATTATATTTCTGCTCGTTCTGGTTTACTGAATGAACAGGGACAAGGCTGTTATGCATTTGTACATAAAACATTTCAGGAATACCTCTGCGCTCAAGATATAGATTATTGTCGTCAAAATGAAGATAATTTTCAAATAGTGTTAGATCATATCAACAAATATATCTATAATCCTCACTGGCGAGAAGTATTATTACTGCTGATTGTGATTCAAAAACCCAACCAAATGGTTAAAGTGATTAACGCCATCCTTGATAAGGATAAAGATAACCAAGACTTGTATCATCATAACTTGTTATTTGCTGGTAGTTGTTTAGCTGAAGATCCTAAATATTTAAAGGCAGCAAATAATAATAAGGATAATGAGCTATTCTTACATATTTTGAACGAGTTGGTAAAGCTAGAAATCAATACTGATTTAGATGAAAAAATTCGCGCACAAGTATTTTTAATCTTCTGCGGTTTGAGTCAAACAGAGTTTGCAGAATCAGCACTTAGCATTTTGGAAGCAAATCAACAAAAGATAGATGAAGATAGAATACAAGAGTATCGAAATAAACTAGAAAAATTAAAAGTTTAATACTGCTACTGGACTGACGCAGCTAAAATAATGCATTAGTAGTGTGCGTTGCGCTTCGCGACAACGCACCATCAATCAAATCAAGATGGTGCTTTACTTCGTTAACGCACCCTACTGGCGTGTCAAGGCTAAAATGTTGCAATAAGCTTTCTTGTGGTGTGGACATCTTGTCATTGGTGTCAAGTTAACGTAGAACCGATGTCCCGCAAGGAATTGAAGTTCCTTGCTGATAGCAAAAGTCATCTGAAGATGACTGAATATCCCCCAAGATTTTGAGTCTACTTCAGTAGACTTGAGCTATTAGCCAAGAAATTTATTTCTTGGCGGGTGAGGAAGCCAACACCGAAGCTATTTCTAGCTTAAGTTGACACCAATGGCGAGACGCCCATCCTACAAGAGAAAAGCTAATACACTATTTTAGCTTTGTCGCGCCACTACAAAAACTAAAAAAATCAGATGATTCAAAATGCAGTCCACAATTAGGTGAGTAAAGGTAGCATGAGTACAGAAATATTTCAAGCTACTAAGCAAGAATACTGTAGGCAACTAGCAAAGTTGTTTGATGATATTAAGTTTGCTGGAATTGCAGTGGCTAGTCAAGAGGTGGATAAATCTGCAAAATCTAGTCAAATTTTTGTTATGCCTGATGTAGTGGAGGAAGTAAAAACTAGTTATAAACAAATAGATTCTAGACTTTCTGCAAAGAAGGAAATAAAAGCTAGCCTGGGATTACCTTATGGTATTGGAAGCATGGGAATCGATATTGATTTATCTGAAGCTGATGATTTATCAAGCAAGCGTCAGGAAAAATTAATTTATGAGCAAAGTCAACTACTGCAACTGGAAAACCAGACTGGAAAGAAGTTTTCTGCACAACAGCTTTTAAAAGAAAACTACTCTCAGAAATTAGTTTTATTAGGCGCACCAGGTTCGGGTAAAACTACTTTAATGAGTTACTTTGCTGTCATGCTTGCTCAACAACAGCCAGAAAAACTTGAACTGAAAGCAGACACAAATCTACTACCAATTTTGGTTAAAGTTCGTGATTTAGCAAGACAAGAAAATAAAAGTATCCTAGAATATCTGAATCAGTTTGTCCAACGTAATTTACTTGTAAAGCAGCTACCACCTAGTTTTTTTGAGTATTGGTTGGAAAAAGGACAAGCTTTAATTTTATTGGATGGTTTAGATGAAGTTGCAGATTTAGGCAAGAGATATGAAGTTGTTAGCCAAATTGAAGAATTTTTAGGAAAATTTTCTCAAAATCGAGTAATTATTACCTCTCGTCCTGCTGGCTACAGACGCGACTTTTTTCATACAGAAGATTTTCCTCATTATCAACTCCAGCCATTTGATGATAATAAAATAGAAGAATTTATTAACCGTTGGTACGACAGTCGCATTGTAGATTTGCTAGAGGCACAACGCCGTAAAGATAGTCTGAGAAAGGCACTTACTGATAATAATCGGATTAAGTTGTTAGCAAAAAATCCGTTACTGTTAACGATTATTGCTTTAATTCATCGCTACGAAGCCATTTTGCCGAAAGAACGTCATAAGCTATATGAAAAAGCGGTAGAAACTTTATTAGGTTCTTGGGATTCAAATAAAGAAATCACCAATCATTTGGTATTTGATTATTTATTATTAGATGATTTGCGACGTCTGTTAGAAAGCTTGGCTTACTGGATTCATACTCAAGGAAATACAGGAGATCAAGAAGGTGGTACGCTAATTGATCGAGATGAGCTAATATCTCAATTAAGCAAACATATAAAAATTCTCAAACAAATTGGAACTGAGCAAGCTGATGAAGAAGCAAAACGCTTTATAAAGTTTATCAGAGAGCGCACAGGTTTGTTAAATGAACAAGGACAAGATTGTTACGCCTTTGTGCATAAAACTTTTCAAGAATATCTTTGCACTCAAGAAATTATCTACCAAAAAGATAATGAAGATGATTTTGGTATTGTTTTACAGCATATCAAAGATCATCTTCACGATCCTCATTGGCGAGAAGTGTTGCTGCTGCTAATTGCTCAACAAAAACCTAAACCAACAGCTAAAGCAATTCGGACTATTTTATATCAGCCTAGTGAATATGAGCAATGGCTGCACCGTAATTTATTTTTCGCTGGCAATTGCCTTGCTGAAAATCCCAAAGATTTGAAACTAGCAGATAGCAACCTAGCGGAAGAAGTTTTACAGGCTTTAGTCAAACTAGAAATAAGTGATTTACCACAAGTCAGTTATAGGATTAAGTTACAAGTCTTCCAAACTCTTTGCAGTTTAAATGAAACAGCCTTTGAAACTCCAGCTCTGCAATTATTAAAAGATAGAGAAAAACAAATAGATAAAGTACGATTTCAAGAATATCGTGCTGCATTGGGAGAGAAAGAAGCTGCAATTCCTGGCTTAATTCAACTTCTAGAAGACCCAGACTTTTCTGTGCGTTATAGTGCCGCAAATGCGCTGGGTAAAATCGGTTCACAAGAGGCAATTCCTGGCTTAATTCAACTTCTAGAACACCCAGACTTTTCTGTGCGTTCTCTTGCCGCAAATGTGCTGGGTAATATCGGTTCACAAGAGGCAATTCCTGGCTTAATTCAACTTCTAGAACACCCAGAGTCTTATGTGCGTTCTCTTGCCGCAAATGTGCTGGGTAAAATCGGTTCACAAGAGGCAATTCCTGGCTTAATTCAACTTCTAGAACACCCAAACTTCTCTGTGCGTTCTAGTGCCGCAGATGCGCTGGGTAATATCGGTTCACAAGAGGCAATTCCTGGCTTAATTCAACTTCTAGAACACCCAAACTTCTCTGTGCGTTCT
>JAESGP010000058.1_pt1 | contig 121956 bp, 125 predicted proteins | sample 9269741 | NCBI WGS metagenome assembly JAESGP01 (sample SAMN15720684, study PRJNA650882) | algae metagenome | isolation source: Desmonostoc vinosum HA7617-LM4 and co-occurring heterotrophs from cave wall | place: USA: Waikapalae cave, Hawaii | collected 2011-05-27 | reverse complement strand
GCGGGCGCCCCCCCCGCCGGGGGGGGGGGGGCCTGCTCGGCCCGGGTGGGGGGCCCCCCCGGGGCCCCCACCGCCGAATGTCGGCCGCCGCCGGCCACCCCCACGCGCCTTTGCCCCCACGAGCGCTGCCCCGCAAACCGCCGTCACGCCATCCTCCCCCATCGCAGCTGCGGGACCTTCCACCGATCGACCCCACGGAACCCAAGCCCCTCACGCCCACCCACCTTGTCGCCCAGGTGCTCCACCCCATTGGACGCGCGGCGCTATCGTGTCGATCACCCGCACGTCAACCCTCGAGCCACCGCCATGTCCCGCAACGACGCCTTCATCTGCGACGCCATCCGCACCCCCTTCGGACGCTACGGCGGCGCGCTCAGCAGCGTGCGCACCGACGATTTGGGGGCGATTCCGATCAAGGCGCTGATGGACCGCAACCCCAAGGTCGACTGGGCCGCGGTGGCCGACGTGCTCTACGGTTGCGCCAACCAGGCCGGCGAGGACAACCGCAACGTGGCGCGCATGGCGGCGCTGCTGGCCGGGCTGCCCGAAGCCGTGCCCGGGGCGACGATCAACCGGCTGTGCGGCTCGGGGCTGGACGCGGTGGGCAGTGCCGCACGCGCCATCAAGGCCGGCGAGGCCGAGCTCATGATCGCCGGCGGCGTGGAGAGCATGAGCCGCGCGCCCTTCGTCATGCCCAAGGCAGAGAGTGCCTTCAGCCGCAGCAACGCGGTGTACGACACGACCATCGGCTGGCGCTTCGTCAACCCGCGCATGAAGGCCGAGTTCGGCGTCGACTCGATGCCCGAGACGGCCGAGAACGTGGCGGCGCAGTACGGCATCGAGCGCGAGGCGCAGGATCGCATGGCGCTGGCCAGCCAGCGCAAGGCGGTGGCGGCGCAGCAGGCCGGGTTCTTCGACGCCGAGATCGTGCCGGTGACGCTGCCGCAGAAGAAGGGCGAACCGATCGTCGTCGGCAAGGACGAGCATCCGCGCGAGACGAGCCTCGAGGCGCTGGCCAAGCTGAAGGGCGTGGTCAGGCCCGACGGCACGGTGACGGCCGGCAACGCCAGCGGCGTCAACGACGGCGCCTGCGCCCTGCTGCTCGCCAGCGAGGCCGCCGCGGCGCGCCACGGCCTGGTGCCGCGGGCGCGGGTGGTCGGCATGGCGGTGGCAGGTCTTGCGCCGCGCATCATGGGCATGGGCCCGGCGCCGGCCACGCGCAAGGTGCTGGAGCTGACCGGCCTGGCGCTGTCGCAGATCGACGTGATCGAGCTCAACGAGGCGTTCGCCGCGCAGGGCCTGGCGGTGCTGCGCGACCTGGGGCTGGCCGACGACGATGCGCGCGTCAACGCCAACGGCGGCGCCATCGCGCTGGGCCATCCGCTGGGTGCGAGCGGCGCGCGCCTGGCCACCACGGCGGTGAACCAGCTGCACCGCAGCGGCGGGCGGTATGCGCTGTGCACCATGTGCATCGGCGTCGGTCAGGGCATCGCGGTCGTGCTGGAACGCGTCTGAGCGCTTGCGCAGCGCGCGGGGCGCCCGAAGCGGGGGACAGCCCTTCGCAGCAGCGCCTGGCCCATCGTCAGGGCGGCTGAGGCCGCGCCGCCGGGCCGCCGCTACCATCGCCGGCCTTCGGGCAGGAGGGGCGATGACACGCACGACGACCAAGACGACACCGGCAGCCCCGCGGGCGCGGCGCCGCGGCACGACGCCGGGCTCGGCGCTCGCGGCCCTGTTGCTGCTGGCGCTGGCGCAAGGTGCCTGCACGACCGCGCCCGTGTCGGAGGCGGCCGGCCGGGTCGTCGTGACGCGCACCGAGACGCGCACCGACTGGGCGACGCCCGAAGCGATCGCCGCCGCCGAGGCCGCACGCCAGGCCGCGCTGCGGCCGCGTGACGCGGCGCGGCCGGCGGCGGGATCGGCACCCCGCGCGACGGAGCCGGCGCCCCGCCCGCAGGCCGCGGCCGGGCCAACCATCTCGACCGCCGCCTCCGCCCCGTCCGCCACGTCCACCGCAGCGCCCGCACAGGCGACGACGCCGACCGCAGCCGCGGCAGCGCCAGTTGCAGCAGCACCACCCAACGCCCCGGCAGCAACCAACGCCGCCGCATCACCGATCCCCGCGACGGCGCCCACCGCCACCCCCGACGCCGCCACCACGGCCGCCGACCGCCTCGTCTTCTTCGACTTCGACCGCGCCGACATCCAGGACCGCTTCCGCCCGTTGCTGGAACGGCACGCACGCTGGCTCGGTGGCGACCCCGCACGCCGGCTGCGCATCGAAGGCCACGCCGACGAACGCGGAAGCGCCGAATACAACCTCGCGCTCGGCCAGCGGCGCGCCCAGGCGGTGGCCGGTGCGCTCGCCGTGCTGGGCGCCGGCGCCGCGCAGCTGGAGACGGTGAGCTTCGGCAGCACCCGCCCCGCGGTGGCGGCGTCCGACGAAGCCGCCTGGGCGCAGAACCGGCGCGCCGAACTGCGGCCTGCGCCGAGTCGCTGACGCGCCGCCCGGCCCGGCCGCCGGCCGGCCGCCCGGCCGAGGCCGCTGGCGCGGCCAGCACGCGCGACGCGCCGCAGGCCACGTCGACAAGAAACGTTACCCAGCGATACCGCGGCGAAAGGACGCCGCGCGGCCCGTCGCCGAGCATGCACCCGTGTCAAACCCACACCGACCCGGGAGCATCCATGAACACGACGCCCGACCCGCAACCCGCCACCACGACCCCGTCGCCACGCGGCCCGCGCCGCTGGATCAAGCGCACGCTGATCGCCCTGGTGGCCGGCACCGCCGTCTTCGGCGCGCTGGCCGCCTGGGCCTGGCACGGCCACGGTTGGCGCCACCACGGCTGGCAGCAGATGAGCGAGGCCGACGCCACGCGCCTGCGCGACAAGGCGGTGGACCGCATCGCCGGCAAGCTGGACCTCGATGCGGCGCAGCGCACGCGGCTCGTCGCCGTTGCCGACGCCGTCATCGCGCAACAGCGCGCGTTGATGGCCACCGCGCCGGCCGCCGCGTCGCCGCGTGCCGAGGTGCAGGCGCTGATCGCCGGCCAGACCTTCGACCGCGCCGGCGCGCAACGCCTCGTCGACAGCAAGCTGCAGGCGGTGACGACGCGCTCGCCCGCCGTGCTGGCCGCCTTCGGCGACTTCTACGACGGCCTGCGGCCCGAGCAGCAGGCGCAGGTGCGCGACTGGCTGGCGCGCGGCCGCCACCACGGGGGCGAGCGCCGTGGCGGCTGAGCTCGGCCGTGGGCTGCAGCGCCGGCTGCCCGCGCCGTCAGGCCGACCGGTGGCGCCGGTGATGATGAACGGCGCGCTGGCGCGCATCGCCACGGTGCCGGTCCTGGCCGGCGCGGCGCTGGGGCTGCACGCGCTGGCCTGGGGCGCGGCCGCACCGCTGGGCCGGGCGCCGCTGATGGGCGCGCTGCTGCTCGGTGCCGGACTGGCGTGGCTCGCCTGGGCGGCCTGGGCGCTGCGGCGCGCCGGCAACCCGGTGCTGACCGACGCACCGCCGCGCCGGCTGGTGGACGACGGTCCGTACCGCTTCGGCCGCCACCCCATGGCGCTGGGCACGGTCGCGGCGCTGCTCGGCGCGGCACTGGCCTTCGGCTCGCCGCTGCTGACGCTGGCGGCGGCAGGCTACGCCGCCGCGTTGCAGTTCCGCCTGCTGCCGCGCGAGGAGGCAGCGCTGGCGCGGGCCTTCGGCGGCTGGTACGCCGACTACCGCCAGACCGTGCGCCGCTGGCTGTAGGCTCCGGGCCGCATGCCGCGCATCCTGCTCATCGACGATGACCGCCACCTGGGTGCCCCGCTGGCGGCCTACCTGGCGCGCTCCGGCTTCGTGCTGCAGCAGGCCACCACGCCGAGCGCCGGGCTGGCGCTGCTGCAGCAGCCGCATCCCGCCGGTGCAGGGTTCGACCTGGCCATCCTCGACGTGATGCTGCCGGAGATGGACGGCTTCGAGCTGTGCCGCACCATCCGCCGCCTGCCCGATGCCGCGCTGCGCCGCCTGCCGATCGTCATGCTCACCGCGCGCGGCGACGTGATGGACCGTGTCGTCGGCCTGGAGCTGGGCGCCGACGACTACCTGCCCAAGCCGTTCGAGCCGCGCGAGCTGCTGGCCCGCATGCAGACCATCCTGCGCCGCGCCACGCCCGAGCCGGCGCTGGCCGCCGCGCCCGACGCCGCCGCGAACGCCGCGCCGGCGGTGCTCGCCTTCGACGGCGGTCTGCGCATCGACCTGGCGCGGCGCAGCGTGCTGCGCGACGACGCGGCCGGCCAGCCCGCGCCGGTGGAGCTGACCGGCACCGAGTTCGAGCTGCTGGCACTGCTGGCCGGCACGCCGGGCCGCGTGTTCAGCCGCGACGACATCCTGGCGCGGCTGCGTGGCCAGGCCGCACCCGAGATCCACAGCCGCGCCGTCGACATCCTGGTGAGCCGGCTGCGCCGAAAGCTCGAGCCGCTGGACCCGATCCGCACGCTGCGCAACGCCGGCTACGTCTTCGCCGGCGTGCGCACGGCATGACACAGCCGGCCCGCCGCCGCGCGCGCAGGGTCGCGTGCGCCACCCGGCGGGCCGCCGCGTGAACCCGCTGCGGCGCCGGCACGAGGCGCTGCGACGCTGGCGCCACGCCAGCCGGCGCTGGCGCCATTCCATCCAGAAGCGGCTGGTGCTGCTGTTCGTGCTGCTGGCGCTGGGCACCTCGGCGGTGTTCATGTTCGGCACGCAGCGGGTCGTCAGGAGCGGCTGGCAGGTGTGGGCGCAGCCGCTGGTGGGCGACTACGTCGACCGGCTCGCCGCCGAGGTGCTGCCCGCCACCGGCCCGCCCGACCTGGCGCGCGCCCGCGCCATCGCCGAGCGCCTGCCACTGGTGCTGCGCATCGAAGGCCCGGCGGTGCCGGGCGGGCGCTGGGACTCGCATCCCGATGCCTGGCGGCGCGGCTTCTGGCACGGCCAGCGCATCGGGCGCGATGCCGACGCGGACGAGGCCGACGACGACCAGCGCCACGGCAGCGGCATGGGCGAGGCCTGGGGCCTGGTGCGGCAGCGCGCCGACGGCCACCGCGTCACGTTCCGCCTGCGCCCGCAGCCCGACGACGCCGCGCAGCCGCGGCGCGTCGGCTGGATGACGCTGGCCGGCCTGCTGCTGCTGACGCTGCTGGCCTGGGCCACGGTGCGGCGCCAGCTGGCGCCGCTGCAGGGCATCGGCGCCGGCGTGGAAGCCTATGGCCGCGGCGAGTTCGGCACGCCGATCCCGGTGCGCCGCGACGACGAGCTGGGCGACCTGGCGCAGCGCATCAACGGCATGGCCGCCAACCTGAGCGGCATGCTCGAGGCCAAGCGGGCGCTGCTGCTGGCCATCAGCCACGAGCTGCGCAGCCCGCTCACGCGCGCGCGGCTCAACGCCGAGCTGCTGGAGCCCAGCGCCGAGCGCAGCGCGCTGCTGCGCGACCTGGGCGAGATGCGTGACCTGATCACCCAGCTGCTGGAAGGCGAGCGCCTGGCGCAGGGCCACGCGGCGCTGCAGCGCGAGCCGCTGGACCTGGCGGCGCTGGTGCACGAGGTGGTCGAGGCCGCCAACGGCGCCGGTGACGCCGCCTTCCCGCCGCTGCGGCTGGATCTGGAGCCGCTGCGGGGCCCGGTGCAGGGCGATCCGATGCGGCTCAAGCTGCTGCTGCGCAACCTGATTGACAACGCCCGCCGCCACGGCAGCGCGGCGGCGGACACGGACACGGGCGCGACGCCGCCGTCCGGCCTGGATGCGCCGCCAAGCCCGGTGGTGTTCGTCCGCCTCGGACCGGACGGCCAGGTCGCGCTCGGCGTGCGCGATTTCGGCCGTGGGCACGACCTGCCCGATCACCAGCTGGCGCTGCTCGGCCACGCCTTCTACCGGCCCGACAGCGCGCGCAGCCGCGAGCACGGCGGCGTCGGCCTGGGGCTGCACCTGTGCCGGCTGGTGGCACAGGCGCACGGCGGGGTGCTGCGCATCCGCCGCGCCGCGCCAGGGCTGGAGATCGCCGCGGTGTGGCCCCTGCGTTGACACGCGCGCACGGCCCGGCGCGGATGACGGCTGACCGGCCCGCCGGGTCAACGGCCTCGACGAGCCCCGTCGGATCCCGCCTCAGCGGGCGCATGGCCCAGCCGGATCGGCCCTTGCAACGGGCCCCGCGGGTCGACGGGTCGGCCCCGCTGGCGGATCTCGATCGCGCCGGCCTGCGCCAGCGCCAGTGCCAGGGCACGCACCCGCGGCATGAGCCCGCGCCAGCCCTCGGGCGCCACCTGCCGCGCCGCTTCGGAAGGGCAGATCGTCGCGGGCGGCTCGCGCGCCTGCAGCAGCTCGAGGATGGCGCGGCGGAGGTCGGCGTCTTCGATGCTCACCAGCGGGTCACCGCGTGGTTCAGCCCAGCGGCCTCGCCGGCATGGCCGCAGCGCCTTCGAAGTCGGGCGCGCGCAAGGCATCGGCGCCGTAGCCGCGGTTCACGTCCAGCCCGGTGATGAACCAGTCGTGCGCCGGCAGGCGCAGCGGATGCACCACCTCCTCGTAGCTGCGCATGGGCCACAACACGCCGAACAGCCGCCGGTGCGCGAAGGTGTCCACCTCGGCGACCGCGCCGCGCGTACCGGCGAAACCTTCGAGGGTGAAGCGCAGGCGGCGCGTGACGTGGTCGTCGCGGTCGATCAGCGCCGCGACGCGGTCGGTGCGGACCTGCCCGAAGCCGGGCTGCAGCCACAGCTGCACCACGTCGCACAGCCGGCCGTGCACGCGCTCGGTGCCGTCGATGCCGACGGGCACGGCGCGCTCCACCAGCCACAGCGGGCCGAGCAGGAACATGGGGTAGGCCTCGGCCACCAGCGCCGCCGCGGTGCGCAGATCGGCGCGGTCCGACAGCGCGCCGTCGTAGCGCAGCAGCAGTTCGCCCGCCGGATCGGCCGCGCTGCCGCGGCGCCAGAAGACCTGCTTGACGCCGCGCGGCCCGCGGTAGCGCTGGGCGTTGACGCCGGCCTGCGGCAGCAGCCGCTCCTGCGACGCCCCGCGGTAGCCGGCGTCGACCACCTCGGGCTGGATGCGGTCGATCAACGGCCGCCACTGGCCGTCGTAGCCGATGTTGATGTCGGCGATGCGCCGGTAGTCGGCCAGGCCATGCGCCTCGGCGCTGTCGAGCAGACGGCGCTGCGCGGCGGCGCTGACCGGCCGCGCGGCGCCGGACAGCGGCAGCGGCGTGGCGCAGCCGCCGAGCCAGGGCACCAGCGCCGTCGAGGGCAGCGCGCGCAGCAGCGGCGCGGCGATCAGCCGGCGGCGCGTGACGTCGGGCGGGCCTTGGTCAGGACTCGGGGCTTGCAGGGTTGCCGAGGTCGTTGGCATGGCAGGGCCGCTCTGTCAGGGACGGTTGCATTCTAGGAATGGGGTGCAAGCCATCGTGCGCCGTGAGGCCGCAGCAGCGCCCGGGCGGCCGGAGCAGGCTCGGTACACTGCCGCCCCCCGGCGCGTGCACGCCACGCCGCGCCGGGCCTTCTGTCGCAGCACGCAGCGCATGGCCGGCATCCACATCACCGACATCGAGGCCGCCATCAACTGGTGGCGCGAGCGCTCGCCCTCGCCCGACGGCGTGAGCGCCTGCGCCGAGGTGCGCGCGCTGGCCGAGGTGTACGCGCTGATGGTCTACCACCGCGAGGCGCACGCCGACGAGCACACGATGCCGGGCAAGGCGCGCGACGCCTGGCTCGCCTGGTACGCGACGACGCCCGACGCGCCGTGCATCGCCATCTGCTCCACCAGCCAGGGCGACGCCGAGTGCAAGGGCTGCGGCCGCACCTTCGACGAGGTGCAGCACTGGACGGCGCTGTCGCCGGCCGAGAAGCGCGCGGTGTGGCGCCGCATCACCCAGCAGGGCACCGCCTGGCGCTTCAACCGGTATGCCGAGCGCGCGCGCCTGGCCACGGGCGCCGACCACCCCGACCCGGCGCAGTTCGCGCAGGCCGCGCCGTGACCGGCGGCTGGCGCGACAGCACGCGCCGCATCGTCGAGCTGGCCTGGCCGGTGTTCGTGGGCCAGCTGTCGATGCTGGCCTTCAGCACGATCGACACCTTCCTGGTGGCGCGCAGTTCGGCGGCCGACCTGGCGGCGCTGGCGATCGGGGCCTCGGCCTACACGACGGTGTTCGTCGGCTTCATGGGCGTGATCGTCGCGCTCATGCCGATCGTCGGCCAGCTGTTCGGCGCCGGCAAGCTGCACGAGGCCGGCGCGCAGGCGCACCAGGCGGCGTGGCTGGCGATCGCGCTGTCGGTGGTGGGCTGCACCCTGCTGGCGTTTCCCGAGCCGTTCCTGGCGCTGTCGCAGGCCACGCCGGCGGTGGAGACCGCGGTGCGCGGCTACCTGCTGGGGCTGGCGTTCTCGCTGCCGGCCTCGCTGATGTTCCAGGTGTACCGGGCGTTCAACAACGCGGTGTCGCGGCCCAAGGCGGTGATGCTGCTGCAGCTGGGCGGGCTGGCGGTGAAGGTGCCGCTGTCGATCGCGCTGGTGTTCGGCGTGCCGGCGCTCGGCATCCCGGCGCTCGGCGTGCTGGGCTGCGGCATCGCCACCGCTGTCGCGATGTGGTCGCAGCTGCTGGGTGGCCTCGCCATCGTGCGCCGCGATCCGTTCTACGCCCGGTTCGCGCTGGTCGGCCGCGGCCTCGACCGGCCGCGCTGGCCGGCGCTGCGCCAGCAGCTCAAGCTGGGCGTGCCGATGGGGCTGGCCATCGGCATCGAGGTCACCGGGTTCACGTTCATGGCGCTGTTCATCGCCCGGCTGGGCACCACGGCGGTGGCCGGCCACCAGATCGCGGTCAACCTGGTGTCGATGATGTTCATGCTGCCGCTGGCCTTGTCCAGCGCGACGAGCACGCTGGTGGCGCAGCGCATCGGCGCCGGTGCCATCGAAGAGGCGCGGCGCCTGGGCTGGCACGCCACCGCCATCGGCACGGCGGTGCCGGCGGCCGTGGCGCTGCTGGTGGTGCTGGGGCGCGAGGGCATCGTCGCGCTCTACACCAGCGACGCCGCGGTGGTGGCCGCGGCGCTGCCGCTGCTGGCCTGGCTGGCGCTGTTCCACATCGCCGACGCGGCGCAGACGATGACCGCGGCGGTGCTGCGCGCCTGCAAGGTGGCGACGCTGCCGGTGGTGATCTACGTCGCCGCGCTGTGGGGCGTGGGCCTGGGCGGCGGCTGGCTGCTGGCCTTCGACACCAGCGGCACGGTGCCGGCGGCTCTGCGCGGCGCGCCCGGCTTCTGGTTCATGTCGACAATGGGGCTGGTGCTGTCGGCGCTGGCGCTGGCCTGGCTCATGCACTGGGTGCTGCGCCAGCTGCAGCCCGCGGCGCCGGCGCAGCCGGCAGGCTGAGCACGAAGCAGCTGCCGCCGCCGTCGCGCGGCTCGCAGCGCACGCTGCCGCGGTGGTTGTGGGCGATCTGCCGCACCAGGCTCAGGCCCAGGCCGACGCCGCCTTCGCGCTCGGCGTGGCCGGGCAGGCGGAAGAAGGCCTCGAAGATGCGCTCGCGGTAGGCCTCGGGCACGCCGGGGCCGCGGTCGCAGACGCGCACCTCGGCCAAGCCGGCGGCGTTGCGCGCCACGCTCGCCTCCACCGACGCCGGCGCACCGTAGCGGCGCGCGTTCTCGAGCAGGTTGCGCACGGCCCGGCGCAGCAGGCGTTCGTCGCCCGCCGCCCACACGTCCTCGCCGCCGACCGCGGCGCCGACGTGCGCGCCTTCCTCGGCCAGCAGCGCCAGCAGCGCCACCGGCTCGGCCGGCGCGCCGGGCCGCGCCGCCGCGCCGGCGTCGAGACGGCTGGCGAGCAGCACCTCCTCGACCAGCGCGTCGAGCTCGGCGATGTTGGTCTCCACCTCGCGCCGCAGGTTGGCGCGCTGGGCCGGCGGCAGGCCGTCGTCCTCGAGCATGGCCACCGCCATCTTCAGCCGAGCCAGCGGCGAGCGCAGCTCGTGGCTGGCGTTCGCCAGCAGCGCCTGGTGCGAACGCAGCAGGGCCTCGATGCGCGCGGCGGCGCGGTTGAAGCTGGCGCCCACGGCGGCCACCTCGTCGCGCCCGTCTTCGGCCACGCGCTGGTGCAGCGCACCGGCGCCGAAGGCTTCCACGCCCTGCTTCAGCGCCTCGAGCCGGCGTGTCAGGCGGCGCACCACCGGCCAGGCGCCGGCGGCCACGGCGACGAACAGCACCACCAGCAGCAGCACCAGCCCCAGCCCGTCGGGCCAGCTGCGCGGGCCCATCCAGAACGGCCGCACCGGCGGCGGCCGCGCGCCCGGACCGTCGCCGCCGGCACGCGCCGGCCCCAGCCGCGCCACCCACAGCGTGCGCCCGTCGTCGAAGCGGATCTGGCGCAGCCGCGCCGCGTGCTGCGGGTGGTCCAGGTCGCGGCGCAGGAACGACTCGCTGGCCGCCAGGCGGTGGCCGCTGGCGTCGTCCAGCGCCATGGGGATGCGCAGCCGCGCCGACCAGTCGCGCACCGCGTCGGCCTGCACCGCCACCGGCGCATCGGCCGGCGGCAGGGCGCGCTCGATCAGGTCGCCCCAGGCCTCGACGCGCTCGCGCACCGCGCCTTCGGCCAGCGCCCGCTGGTTCTCCAGCGTGCGCTGCACCAGCCAGCCCGACACCAGCGCGAACAGCAGCAGCGACGCCACCACCGTGAGGTAGATGCGCAGGTACAGCGAACGCATCGCCCGGCTACGCTCCGCCAGCCCGGCGCAGGCCGGCGCGGCCCGCCGCGGCCGTCGGCCTGCCGCCGGCGCCGCACGCCGCCGGGCTCATTCCGCGTCCTGCTTGCGCGCGAACACGTAGCCGGCGCCGCGCACGGTGAGCACGCGGCGCGGCGACTTCGGGTCGTCCTCGATCACGGCGCGGATGCGCGAGACGTGCACGTCGATCGAGCGGTCGAAGGCCTCGAGCGGATGGCCCTTGAGCGCGTCCATGATCTGGTCGCGGCTGAGCACGCGGCCGGGGCTCTTGGCCAGCACCACCAGCAGGTCGAACTGGTGGCTGGTCAGCTCGCACGGCTTGCCGTCCAGCCGCGCCTGGCGCGCGCCAAGGTCCACCTCGAGGCGGCCGAAGCGCAGCACCGCGTCGTCGCCCGCGTCGGGCGCGGCGCGGCGCAGCAGCGCCTTCACGCGCGCCAGCAGCTCGCGTGGCTCGAAGGGCTTGGGCAGGTAGTCGTCGGCGCCGATCTCCAGGCCGACGATGCGGTCCAGCGGCTCGCCGCGCGCCGTGAGCATGAGCAGCGGCAGGCGCCGGGTGCGCGGCTGGCTGCGCAGCTCGCGCGTGTACTCGAGGCCGTCACCGTCGGGCAGCATCACGTCGAGCAGCAGCGCGTCGAAGGCCTGCTCGCCCAGGCGTTCGCGCGCCGCCGCCAGCGTGCCGGCGGTGGTGACCTGAAAGCCGTTGTGGCGCAGGTAGCCGCCCACCATGTCGGTGAGGCGCTGGTCGTCATCGACGAGAAGCAGGCGGCTCGCGGTCATCGCCGGTCAGGATAGCGCGCGCCGCGATCAGCGCTGCTGGCCGCGTTCGAGCTGCTGGCGCTCGGCACGGTGGCGCTCCATCATGGCCTTGCGCTGCTCCATGCGCTGGGCCAGCTGCTGGCGCTGCTCGGGCGTGAGCACGCGGCTCACGTCCAGCATGGCCTGCAGCATGCGCTTGCTGCGGGCGTCGTGGCGCGCCACCATCTGCTGGCGCAGCGCCTCGGCGGCACGCGCGTCCACGGTGGGCTGCACGAAGAGCGCACGCGCCTGCTCGCGCAGCGCCCGGCTGCCGTCGTGCTGCGCACGAAGGTCGTTGCGCGCGGCCTCGACGATCTGGCGGATCTGCGTGCGCTGCTCGGCGCTGGCGTTGACGCTGTCGAGCATGCGGTCCAGGTGGCGCGGCGCCAGCATGCCGTAGCCGCCGCCGTGGCCGCCGTGGTGGGCCACGGCGTGGTGGCGACCGCCGTGGCCGGCCTGCGGCTGCGCCAGCGCGGTCTGCGCCGCGGTGGCGGCCATGGCGATCAGCAGCGTGGCGGACATCAGGCGCCAGGGACGGGCGGCGAAGAGGTGGAAAGCGCGGGCGTGCATCTCACGGCTCCAAAGGTGGGTTGACGGTGAACGCCACTGTGGCGGCGCGCCGTAACCGCGCTGTGCGGGGTGCGTAAAGTTTGATGTCGCCGCGGACGGACCGACCTGGGGCCTCTGGGGGCCTGCCGCGTCACGCTGGCCCCGCGCCGCGCGTGCACCTCAGGACGCCGGTTCCACTCGCACCAGGCGACGCTGCAGCGAGAAGTGGTGGCTGGCGCTGCGCAGGTCCAGCCGCAGCAGCACGCCGCTGCGCCGGTCGACGACGATCGCGCCGTCGACGCGCGTCGAGTCCTCGCCCTGCTGGGCGTCGCCGAACAGCTCCACCACGGCGACGTCGAAGCGGCGGCCGGCCACGGTCTGCGGCCCCACCGCGACGACCTGCCCGCGCATGCGCGCGCGCAGCAGCGGGTCGCCGGCCATGACGATGTCGCCGCCGGTGATGGAGCCCAGCGCCAGCTCGCCACGCAGCAGGTGCGGCCACTGCAGCTTGCCGGGCGGCGCGGCGATCACGTTGCCGCTCAGGTCCTGGCGCCAGGTGGCGCCGGCCAGCGGGCCGGTGCGCGGCACGTCGATGCGGTACTCGATCTCGCCGCGGCGCAGCGCCGTCGCGGTCAGCGCCAGCTCGTGCGTCGGGCCGCGCAGGCTGCCGCGCTCCTCGTACACCAGGCGCTCGCCCAGCGCCAGCGGCAGGGCCGCGGCGCGCGCCGCGCTCAGGCCGTCCGCCGGCGGCGGGCAGCCCTTGTTGAGCGACGCCGTCGACAGCGCCTCGAAGCGGCCCTTCAGGCGCGCCAGCTCGGCGGCCTCGAGGCCGTCGGGGCGCATCGCGAAGAGTGCCGGCCAGAACACGGTGACGCCGACGCCCAGCGCGAGGATGTTGTTGCCCGCACGCTCGTCGACGGCATAGGCGACGTCGGCGGCACGCTGCTGCACGGCGTCGCGCTCGTCGTCGATGCGCGCGCAATCCCAGGTGAGGAACTCCGCCGGGCTGGTCGGCAGCGGCGCGACGTCGGCCGAGCGCGTGGCGCAGCCGGCCAGCACGAGCGCGGCCGCCAGGGCGGCAGCGGCGCGAAAGGCGGGACGGCGCATCACCCGGGCATTGTGCCGCCATTGCCCGCAAGGCCATCGCGCCGCGCGGCGCTGCGCACAATGCCGGCCATGAGCACCGATGCCGTCCCGCCCGCCGCGGCGCCCGCCGCCGGCGAACCGCTGCCCGGCGCGCGCGAGGTCGTCGCCTTCTGGCGCGATGCCGGCCCGTCGCGCTGGTTCACCAGCGACGCGGCGTTCGACGCCGAGCTGCGCGCCCGCTTCGCCGGCGCGCACCTGGCCGCCGCCCGGCGCGAGCTCGACGGCTGGGCCGACGACGCCGACGGCCTGCTGGCGCTGCTGATCCTGCTCGACCAGTTTCCGCGCAACGCCTTCCGCGGCACGGCGCACATGTATGCCACCGACGCGCTGGCACGGCGCTTCGCCCGCCAGGCGGTGACCAGCGGGCTGCACCTGCAGGTGGACGAGGCGCTGCGCCTCTTCGTGTACCTGCCGTTCAACCACAGCGAAGACCTGGCCGACCAGGAGCAGGGCCTGGCGCTCACGCGCACGTTGGGCAAGGAGCTGTCGTGGCATGCCGAGCAGCACCGCGACATCGTGCGCCGCTTCGGCCGCTTCCCGCACCGCAACCCGCTGCTGGGCCGCGACACCACGGCCGAGGAGCAGGCCTTCCTGGACGGCGGCGGCTTCAAGGGCTGAGCCCGCGGCGCGCCGAGGACGGCGCGCCGCGGCCGCCCCGGCGCGCGGCATCAGCGCCGCGATGCCTGGGTGTCGACCGGCCCCGGCTTGACGGAAGGCGCGGGCGCGGTGCCCGAGCCGGCCACCGGCGGGGCGTTGCGCGCCTTGCGCGTGCCGCCGCCGGCACCGAGCGCGGCACCGCCGAAGGCACCGGCCACGGCGCCGAACAGGCTGCCGACCGGGCCGGCGACGATGCCGATCAACGCGCCGGCGATGCCGCCGAGGATGATGCCCAGCCACAGGCCGAACGGGTGCGTTCCGCCTTGTTCCAGGACGCGTTCGGCCGCGGGGTTCTTGTCGTCGGTGTCCATGTGATGTCCCTGCGGGCGGCCTTGCCGGCCGCCCCGTGATGACCGGGCGTCAGTGCGGCGTCGTGTCGCGCAGCGCCTTCACCTGGTCGTGGTTGGCCTGGGCGCCGGCCATGTGGCGCGCCAGCACGTTGCGGATGTCCGTCGGCAGGCCTTCTTCCTTGAGCGCCGCGCGGTAGCGGGCCACGGCAGCGTCCTCGCCGCGCTCGCACTCCTCGAGCACGGCGTGGTCGGAATCGGCCGTGACGGCGTCCTTCACCGAGACCCAGCCGCGGTGCAGCGCACCGAGCACCGAGCCGTGCTCGGCCGGCTTGCCGCCGCGCTGCACCACCAGGCCCTGCAGTTCGGCCACGGCGCTGGCGCAGTCGGCGGAGCGGCGCAGCAGCGTCTCGCGCAGCTGCGGCGACTTCACGCGCTCGGCGCACTTGGCGAAGCCGTACTGGCCGTCCTTGGCGTTCTCGATGAGGTCGTTGAGCACGTCGATCACTTTGTCGTTGATGGCCATGGGTGCGTTCCTTTCTTTCTGGACAGGGTGGAGCGGTACCCGCCCCGGTAGGCAGGTCGCGTGCCGGCATGGTCGCCGCTGCGCCGGCGCGGCCGTGCAGGCGCCCGGCGCCCCACCACGTAGGAACGGGCCTACGGCGTGCGCGTGTCGCTGGGTGCGCCGGCGCGCGCAGGTCGCGCGCCGCGGCGCCGGTTCAGCGTGCCAGCGGGATCGGCGTGGCGCGGTCCACCGGCACCACCGAGACGCTGTTCTGCGGCGAGCCTTCGATCAGCCGGTCGGAATACGTCAGGTACACGAGCGCGTTGCGCTGCGGGTCCACCATGCGCACGACGTGCAGGCGCTTGAACACCAGCGAGATGCGCTCGGAGAACATCGCCTCCTGGCGCTTGAGCGGCCCGCTGAAGGTGATGGGGCCCACCTGGCGACAGGCGATGGACGCCTCGGCGCGATCCTCGGCGATGCCGACGGCACCCTTGATGCCGCCGGTCTTGGCGCGCGACACGTAGCAGGTGACGCCGCCGACGCGCGGGTCGTCGTGGGCGTCGACGACGATCTTGTGGTCGGGGCCGATGAGCTTGAACACCGTGTCGACTTCGCCGATGGGCTCGGCGCGGGCGGCAGCGGCGGCGAGGACGCAGGCAGCCGCGACGGCGGCGGCGGCGATGGGGTGGTGGCGCGTGGTCATGCGGCGCAGTATGGCCGCGCCACCGCCCGCCGCACGGCATGCGACGCGAGGACCGGCGCGACCATGCTTCATTGCATGGCTGGCAAACGCCGGCGCGTCTCGCGCCCGCAGGCGCGCTTCACGACCATGGCGGCACCTTCCACAGACCACACCGCCGGAGCCTGCCATGAGCCACCACCAGCCAGCCGCTGCCAGCCACGCCACGCCGGCCACGTTGCGCCGACCGACCGACGCCGATGCGCCGGCGCGACCCGACCGCCGCCGCTTCGTCCGGCTGGCCGGCGGCGGCGTGGTGTTCGCCGCGGGCGCCGCGTCAGGACTGGCCGGCTGTGCCGGCAGCGCCCTGCCCGAGCGCGCCTCGGCCGCGTGGCGCGAGGCGGCGACGCAGACCGACCTGCGCCGCCACATGCTGGCGCACGCGCTGCTGGCGCCCAACCCGCACAACCGCCAGCCGTGGCTGGCCGACCTGGGCGAGGCGCCCGACCGCATCACGCTGCGCCTGGATGCCGAACGCCTGCTGCCCGAGACCGACCCGCACGGCCGCCAGATCGTCGTCGGCTGCGGCACCTTCGTCGAGCTGGCGGTCATCGCCGCCGCGCAGCGCGGCGTCGCCGTGACGGTGACGCCCTTCCCCCAAGGCGCACCCGCCCCCGGGACGCTGCCGCGCCGCGGCACGGTGGTGGCCACGCTGCAGCTGCACGCCGCGGGCAGCGCCCAGCCCGATGCGCTCTTCGCCCAGGCCCTGGCGCGCCGCACGAACAAGACCGCCTACGCCAGCGACCGCGCGCTGCCGCCGGCGCTGCTGGCCGCCTGGGCCGACACCGCGGCGCGCTTCGGCATGCGCCAGGGCGTGGCCAGCGCGCCGGCGCAGATGGCCGAGCTGCGCCGCATCACGCGCGAGGCCTACGAGATCGAGTGCGTCACGCCGCGCACCTGGCTGGAATCGGCGCGCCTGTTCCGCATCGGGCCCAAGGCCATCGAGACACACCGCGACGGCATCGCCATCACCGGCACCATGCCCCGGCTGATGCACACGCTGGGGCTGTTCGATCCGCTGGAGGTGCCGCAGCGCGGCAGCAGCAACTTCGAGCGCGTGATGGCACGCTGGCCGGCCTTCGAGACCGGCAGCGGCTACCTGTGGCTGGCCGGCCCCGGCAACAGCCGCGCCACCGAGCTCGCCGCGGGCCGCGCCTACCTGCGCATGGCGCTGCAGGCCACCGCCGCCGGTGCCGACCTGCACCCGCTGTCGCAGGCGCTGCAGGAGTTCCCCGAAGTGGCCGGGCCCTACGCCGAGGTGCACCGGCAGTTCGGCCTGGACCCGGCGCGCCAGCCGCTGCAGATGCTGGCGCGCGCCGGCTTCGCGCTGCAGCCCGTGGCGCCCAGCCCGCGGCGCGGGCTCGACGCGGTGGTGCAGGCGTAGGCCGGGCGGCGCGCCGCGGGCACGCATCGGCCTTGGCCGCGATGGCGCCCGGCACCGCCGAGCGCGCCGCGCCGGCGCACCCCGCATGCGACACTGCGCCGGTGCCGCAGCGCCCCGCCTCGCCACCGGAAACCGCCGCCCTCGCCAGGACCGGCCCGCAGCTCGCCGACTGGAACCTGCTGCGCTCCTTCGTCGCCGTCTTCGAGACCGGCACGCTCACCGAGGCCGCACGGCGGCTGGGCACGACCCAGCCCAGCGTCGGCCGCCACGTGCGCGAGCTGGAGGCGGCGCTGGGCGAAGCGCTGTTCGTTCGCCTGCCGGGCAAGCTGAAGGCCACGCAGCGCGCGCTCGACCTGCACGCCGCCGTCGGCCCCATGAAGGCCGCGGTGCAGGACGCCGAGCGCCTGTTCGCCGGTGCCCACGGGCGCGTGGTCGGCACGGTGCGCATCGCCACCTCGGAGGTGTACGCCTACCACGTCATCGCGCCGCTGGTCGCCGAGCTGCTGGCCGAGCAGCCCGAGCTGGAGATCGAGCTGTCGGTGTCCAACCGTGCCGACAACCTGCTGCGCCGCGACGCCGACATCGCGGTGCGCTTCTTCCGCCCCGACCAGGACGACCTGATCGCCGTGCACGTGGGCAGCACCGAGCTGGGGCTGTACGTGCACGAGCGCTTCATCGCCCGCCACGGCGTGCCGACCAGCTACGCCTGTCCGGAAGACGCCTTCGTCGCCGGCTTCGACCGCGACCTGTCGCCCATCGCGCCGATGTTCAAGGGCGGCCCGCCGCCCGGGCCGGTGCAGTTCAGGCTGCGATCGGACGCCATGCTCGCGCGCCAGGCCGCGGTGGAGACCGGCCACGGCATCGGCGTGTACCTCGCCGACGTGGCGGCGCGCCGCCCGGGCCTGCGCCGCGTGCTGGCCGAGCGCTTCGGCGCACCGCAGGAGGTGTGGCTGTGCGCGCATGCCGAGCTGCGCCGCTCGGCCTCGATGCGGCTGGTGTGGGACCGGCTTGAAGCGGCGCTGCGCGAGCGGCTGCAAGGCGACGGCGCGCCGGTCGACGCGCCGCACGCCGGCGCCGCCGGCTGACGCCGACCGCGATCGCCGCGGGCGCACGCGTGCCTGGCGGGCGCGCCGACCGGCGGGCCCGCCGGCCCCTGACGCTCAGCTCAGCAATCCGAGCAGCTCGTCGGCGTCCACCGGCTTGGTCACGTGGTGGTCGAAGCCGGCGGCCTGCGTCGCGGCCTTGTCGCCGGACTGGCCGTAGCCCGTGAGCGCGATCAGGCGGGCGCCGGCCCCTTCGGGCATGGCGCGCAGGCGCCGCGCCACCTCGAAGCCGCTCAGCGTGGGCAGGCCCAGGTCGAGCAGCACCACCTCGGGCTTGAAGCGGGCGGCCTCGTCGAGCGCCGCGGCGCCGTCGTAGGCCACCGCCACCTCGTGCCGGCACAGGCGCAGCAAGCTGGCCAGGGTGTCGGCGGCGTCGTGGTTGTCGTCCACCACCAGCACGCGGCGGCCGCCGGCGCCGGCCTTGGCGCCGGCGCGGGCGTCGCCGGCGGCGTCGGCCGGGGGCGCCAGCGGCAACGTCACCGACAACGTGGTGCCCTGGCCGACGCCGGGGCTGGAGGCCGCCACCGTGCCGCCGTGCAGCTCGACGATGCGCCGCACCAGCGTGAGCCCGATGCCCAGGCCGCCTTCGGCCCGGTCGAGCGCCCGCTCGCCCTGCACGAAGGGCTCGAAGGCCTGCTGCAGCAGCTCGGGCGTCATGCCGATGCCGGTGTCGGTGACCTGCAGCGTCGCCAGCGCGCCTTCGGTGGACAGCGCCACCTGCACGGTGCCGCCCGCCGGCGTGTACTTGGCGGCGTTGTTCAGGATGTTGGCCACCACCTGCGTGAGCCGGGTGGTGTCGCCCATCACCGGCACCGGCTCGGAAGGCAGCCGCGTCTGAACGGCGTGGCCGTGCTGCGTCAGCAGCGGGCGCGACATCTCGAGCGCCGACTGCACCAGCGCCGCCAGGTCGATGGGCCCGACCTCGAGCCGGATCTTGCCGCTGGTGACGCGGCTCAGGTCCAGCAGGTCGTCGATCAGCCGCGACATGTGGTCGACCTGGCGCCGCACCACGTCCACGCACCAGGCCGACTGTTCGTCCCGGGCGGTGTGCGCCAGGATGGCCATGGCGTTGCGGATGGGCGCCAGCGGGTTGCGCAGCTCGTGCGAGAGCATGGCGATGAACTCGCTGATGCGGCGGCCCTCGTCTTCCAGCGCCTGCACGCGGCGCTGCATGCTCAGGTCGCGCACGATCTCGACGTAGCCGCGCGGCCCGCCCTCGTCGTCGCGCAGCTCGGTGATCGACGACTCGGCCCAGAAGCGCGTGCCGTCGGCGCGCTGGCGCCAGCCCTCGCTGCGGAAGTAGCCGGCGGCTCGCGCCGCGGCCAGCCGGTTCTGCGGCCGGCCGGAGCGCACCTCGTCGGGCGGGAACATCATCGCGCCGTCCTCGCCGATGGCTTCGCCCGCGGTCCAGCCCATCACCTGGCGCGCGCCGCTGTTCCAGGTGCGGATGCGGCCGGCCTCGTCGAGCATGAAGATGGCGTGGTCGCGCACGCCGTCGATCAGCAGGCGCAGGTTCTCCTCGCTGCGCCGCACCTGCAGTTCGTGGCGGCGGCGCTCGGTGAGGTCGCGCGTCACTTTCGAGTAGCCGAGCAGCGTGCCGCGCTCGTCGCGGATGGCGGTGATGACGACGTTGGCCCAGATGCGGCTGCCGTCCTTGCGCAGCCGCCAGCCCTCGTCCTCGAAGCGGCCGCGCTCGGCGGCCAGGCGCAGCTCCTCGTCGGGCCAGCCGCGGTCGATCGCCTCCTGCGGATAGAAGATCGAGAAGTGGCGCCCGATGGCCTCCTGCGCGGCGTAGCCCTTGATGCGCTCGGCACCCTGGTTCCAAGACGAGATCACGCCCTGAGGGTCGAGCTGGAAGATGGCGTAGTCCTGCACGCCCTCGATCAGCAGGCGCAGGCTGCGCTCGCTGTCCTGCAGCGCGCGCTCGGCGCGCATGCGCTCGGTGAGGTCGCGCGTCACCTTCGAGAACCCGAGCAGCTCGCCGCCCACGGTGCGCACCGGCGTGATCACGACGTTGGCCCAGAAGCGCGTGCCGTCCTTGCGCAGCCGCCAGCCTTCGTCCTCGAAGTGGCCGGCGGCGAGCGCGCGGCGCAGCTCCTCGTCGGGCCAGCCGCGCTCGATGGCGTCGCGCTCGTAGAAGGTGGAGAAGTGGCGGCCGATGATCTCGTGCGCCGCCCAGCCCTTGATGCGCTGCGCGCCGGCGTTCCAGCTGGCGATGTGCCCGGTGGGCGTGAGCAGGAAGATGGCGTAGTCGCGAACGCCTTCGACCAGGCGTTTGAACGCTTCCGCGCTGTCGGCCAGGTTGGCAGGCGCCCCGGCGGCAGGGGCCGCAGGCGCCCGTGTGGATGAGGTCATGCAGGGGGAATCGACAGGCGGTCGGGCCCAACGGCAATCAACGTACCACGTCCGGCGCCGCGGCGCCATGCCGGCGCCGCCGCTTTCAGCCGGCGCGCTTCCAGAACGGCGGCACCTTGGCCGCGGCGCGCAGCGCGCGGCGTGCCTCGCGTTCGGTCAAGGCGAGGTGGCCGCGCAGGAAGCCGGCCGCGAACAGCGCATCGGGCTCGGTCTTCGCGTCGGCGGCGAAACGCTCGGCGGCGACGACGGTGTCGTTGTGCGCGCCCAGCGCTTCCTGCGCCGGCTTGAGCGCCTCGATCGTGCGCGCCACCGCCCGGGCCGGCCACAGCGAGCCCATGAACTCGGCCAGGTAGCGCAGCCGCTTGAGCCGCTTGCGCACGCGGTGCTGGTCCTCGGCCGGCAGGCGGTCGAAGCGGCGGCCGTCGCGCAGCACCTGGCGGTGCAGCTTGGCCAGGCGCGCGGCCACCCGCGCCTTCAGCTCCGCGTGGCCGAGCACGCCCGGCGGCGGCGCTTCGGCATGCACGCGCTGCAGCACCTGCAGGAACGCCGTCTGCAACGCCGGCGCGCGCACCGCCGCGCGGGTGTCGGGGAACCCGCCTTCGGCCCAGGTGGTGCGCGGCGCGCCGGCGGCTTCGAGCAGCGGCCGCACGGCGTCGCCCACGCTCTCGCTGTCGCGGCGCTGGCCGAGCAGGCCGAACGCCTCGGCCAGCGGCGCTTCCAGCAGTGGAGGCAGCGAGCCGTCCAGCGGCGCCAGCTCGCGCAGCGCCGTGCGCAGCCGGCGCAGGCCCACGCGCAGCTGGTGGATGTGCTCGGCCTGCTCGCTGCCTTCGGCCACCGCGCTGGCGTTGGGCAGCACCTGGTCGAGCGCGTTGCGCAGCACGGCACGCAGCGCGGCATCGCCATCGGCCCCGCGCGGCAGCACGAGCGCGCCGGCCTTGACCACCGCCGCCTCGGCGTCGGCCGCCAGCCGCTCGCCGCGCTCGGCCTTGGTGATCGTCGACAGCCAGGCCCCGCCGTGCATCAGCACGTCGTGGGCGACGGCGAACAGCCCCTCCAGCGGACCCTGCACGTGTTCGAGCTCGAGCTCGGCGATCGCCTGGCGGCGGCCGCCGGCGCGGGCCTCGCCCACGTCGAGCGCCATCTCGAGCAGCGTGCCGTGCACGCTGCGCACGTGCAGGCGCAGGCGCTCGACGGCCACCGTGTGGCGCGGTTCGAGCCGTGCGTCGCCCAGCGCCCGGCGCAGCGCGGCGCGGGCGTCGCCGGCGTCGTCGTGCAGCGCCAGGTCGGGCACGGCGCCCGGCGCCGGCTCGGCGATCTCGAGCTCGTGCTCCAGGCGGTGGATGGGGCTGTCGCCCGCGGCCTTGAAGGTCTGCACCCAGCGCGTGCCTTCGCGGCGCAGGCGCAGCGCCATGCGGGCGTCGCGCAGGCGGCCATCGGCGCTGTCGAAGTAGGTGGCCTCCAGGGCCAGCGGCTGCGCGCCCTGCGCCAGCATGGCCGCGCGCCAGTGCGCGCACGCCGCGTCGTCGAGGCCGAGCTTCAGTTCGAGTTCGATCGCCACGCCGGGCACTATACGGTCGGTGCCTAGCAGTGGCGGTCGCACCTGCGGCGCGCAAGGTCGAGCGGCGTCATGGCACGCGGCCGCGCCGCGCGGATCAGGCCGTAGACGTCGTCGGCCACCGGCGCGGCGTGCCATGCGCCGCGCGCAGCGAACACCTCAGCCCGGCGTGGCGAGCTTCAGCCCGACGATGCCGGCGACGATGAGCCCCAGGCTCGCCAGCCGGCCGGCGCTGGCCGCTTCGCCGAACAGCACCATGCCCAGCACCGCGGTGCCCACCGCGCCGATGCCGACCCACACCGCATACGAGGTGCCCACCGGCAGCGACTTCATCGCCAGCCCCAGCAGCAGCACGCTGGCCACCATGCACGCCAGGGTGAGCGCACTCGCCACCGGTCGCGTGAACCCTTCGGTGTACTTCAGGCCGATGGCCCAGCCCACCTCGAGCAGGCCGGCGATGATGAGCAGGAGCCAGGGCATGGGGACGCGCCTTCGTGCGGAAAAAACGGAGCGGCGATTGTGAAGGCGCGCCGCGCACGGGTGCCGGCACACCGCCGCCGGCTGCGCGGCGGTGCGGAGACCGACGGCGATCGAAGCAGCCGGCCTCGAGGCCGCCTCGAGGCCACCTCGAGCCCGCGTCAACGCGGCGCCGATGCCCCGGTGGCGCCGGCAGCGGCGCCCGGCCGCGTTGTCGAGCCCGGCGTTCCGGGCGTGCCGGTTCCGCCTTCGGTGCCGCGCCCGCCGCTGCCGTCCGGCCCGCCGGTGGCGCTGCGCGTGTCGGGCTGGCTGCCGGCAGCATCGGCCCCGGTCTGGCTTGCCGCCCCGGGGGCCGAGGCACCGGAGGGCGCCGCGCCGGGGGCGGTCGGGGCCGTGGTGGCGCTGCCCACTTCACCGGCCGGGCGGTTCGCCGGCGTGACGCGCCAGAGCGTGTTCGACAGGTCGTCGGCCACCAGGAGGGCGCCGCGCGGGTCGACCGTCACGCCCACGGGCCGGCCGCGGGTCTTGCCGTCCTCGCCATAGAAGCCGGTCACGACGTCCACCGGATCGCCGGCGGGGCGGCCGTCGCTGAAGGGAATGAAGATCACCCGATAGCCGCTGGGCGGATCGCGGTTCCAGCTGCCGTGCTCGCCGACGAACAGCCCGTCGGCGAACGGCGGGCCCATGGCCGGCGTCGAGAAGGCGATGCCCAGCGTGGCGACGTGCGCGCCGAGCGCGTAGTCGGGCCGGATCGCGGTCGCCACCCTGGCCGGGTCCTGCGGGCGCACGCGCGGGTCGACGTTCTGCCCCCAGTAGCTGAACGGCCAGCCGTAGAAGCCGTGCTCGCGCACCGAGGTGACGTAGTCCGGCACGAGGTTGGGCCCGATCTCGTCGCGCTCGTTCACCGCGGCCCAGAGCCGGCCCGTGCCCGGCTGGATGGCCAGCGCCGTCGGGTTGCGCAGGCCCGTCGCGTAGGGGCGGTGCGCGCCGGTCGTGGGGTCGATCTCCCAGATCATCGCCCGGTCCACCTCGGCCACCATGCCGCGCTCGCCGACGTTGCTGTTGGAGCCGATGCCCACGTAGAGGAACCGGCCGTCTGCGCTGGCGGTGAGCGCCTTGGTCCAGTGGTGGTTGATGACCGACGGCAGGTCGGCCACCTTCACCGGCGGCCCCGCCGCGGTGAACTGCCCGGGCTGGTAGTCGAAGCGCACGAGCGCGTCCTGGTTGGCGACGTAGAGCTGGTTGCCGATGAGCGCCAGGCCGTACGGCGCATTCAGGCCCTGCGCGAACACCGTGCGCGATTCGTAGACGCCGTCGCCGTCGGCGTCGCGCAGCAGCGTGAGCCGGTTGCCGCCCTTCACCGGGCTCGTGCCGCGGGCCTTGATGATGCCGGCGATCACGTCCTTGGGCGTGAGCGCCGGAGCGCCGCCGCCCCGGCCTTCGGCCACGAGGATGTCGCCGTTCGGCAGCACCAACGTCTGCCGCGGGATCTGCAGATCGGTGGCGATGGCGGTGATGCGGTAACCCTGGGGCACCAGCGGACGCCGGTCTCCCCACAGCGCCGGCTCGGCGATCTTCATCGACGGCAGCAGGCCCCGCCGCGGCTCGGGCAGGGGCGGATCGTCGCCGTACACCGGCGGGTCGACGCTGCCCGTGCAGGCGATCAGCAGCACCAGCGGCGCGAGGGCCGGGGCGCATCGGCGGAACGTGCTCATGACCGCACCTCGTGTCGTTCGCCATCGAGTCCGAACCAGCTGGCCGCCGCGACGAGCGCCAGCACCAGCACGGCGAGCACGATGCCTTCGGGCAGCGACGCAGCGGCGTCCTTGGCATGCACCAGCGAGTTGACCAGGCCCAGCAGCCAGCCGGCGAGCAGCAAGCCGGCCGCCACCAGCGGACGCGAGCCCCGGTGGCGCCGGCCGGCCACCAGCCCGATGACCGACCACAGCAAGGCCAGCCCGCTGAACAGCAACGCCCCGGCGTTGAGCCAGGACGCGAAGTTCTTCCACTGCACCTGATCGGTGTTGGCGTAGGTGATGTCGCTCACCAGCACGCCGAGGAACAGCGGCACGCTGCCGGCGAGCAGGATGGCGAACAGCGGGAACAGGTGCACGCGTGCACCGGCGGGGCGGGCGAGGGTGGCGGCATTCATGCCGCGAGGGCAGCAACCGTCGTTCCGCGGCAGGGGCGGGAACGGGGTGTGCCGGGGTGGGCGTCAGGACGGGCTTGCCCTGGCGGAGTGCGCCTGGCGGCGTTGCAGCGCGCCAGTGGCTCGAGCGAGCTTGCCCGCGGGCCTGGTCAGCGCTTCAGTTCCTTCTCGACCTTCGCCCGCGAAGGGCCGACCTTCTTCGCCGCCTTGCGCGCCTCGCCGGCCGTCACGCCAGCCTTCTTGGCGGCGTAGTCCACCTCGTGCTTCTGGCCCGCGGCGACGCGGGCGCGGTCTGCGGCGCCCTTCTTCTTGGGATCGTCGGACATGGTCTGTCTCCTGTCGCGGCCATCGCGGCCGCCAGGACGCATGGCAAGCGATGGGCCCGCGCGCGCTCGCGTCGCCACTGTATATTCATCCAGATCCGCCGCATGCCATGGACCCTTCGATTGGCGACCTCCTCGATGCCGCAGCCTTGCCCGCACCCGCCGGGCGTTGCCGCGTGCGCATCGGCCTGTGCAGCGGGACGGACCCTTCGCTGATCCACGCCAAGTGCATGCGCACGGCACTCGACCCGTTCGCCGATCTCAACGACGCCCAGCGCGAGGCGGTGGAGCATGGGCTCGACCCGTGCGCCAGCGGCGAGCCTGCACCGCCGTTGCTCGTCATCGCCGGCGCCGGCAGCGGCAAGACACGCACGCTGGCCGCGCGGGTGGCGCGGCTGATCGCTGCGGGGGCCGACCCTCAGCGGCTCATGCTGCTGACGTTCTCGCGCCGCGCTGCGGCGGAGATGGTGGCGCGCACGGGCGCGCTGCTGCAGCAGACGCTGAAGCTGCCCTCGGGCAGCGCCAGCCCCGCCCTGCCCTGGGCCGGCACCTTCCACAGCGTGGGCGCCCGGCTGTTGCGCCAGTACGCCCAGCACATCGGCCTGTCCGAGTCGTTCAGCATCGTCGACCGCGGCGACGCCGAGGACCTGATGGGCATGGTGCGCCAGGCGCTGGGCCATGCCACGGCCCACAAGCGCTTCCCGATGAAAGGCACGTGCCTCGCCATCTACTCGCGGGTGGTGAACAGCCAGGCGGCGTTGACGGAGGTGCTGGCGTCGTCCTATCCCTGGTGCGCCGACTGGGCCGACGAGCTTCGGGCGCTGTACGCGGCCTACGAAGCCGAGAAGCAGCAGCAGCAGCTGCTCGACTACGACGACCTGCTGCTGTACTGGCACGCCATGCTGCAGGAGCCGGCGCTGGCGCGCCACGTCGGCGAACGCTTCGACCACATCCTGGTCGACGAGTACCAGGACACCAACCGGCTGCAGGCCGGCATCCTGAAGGCGATCAAGCCTGACGGCCATGGCCTCACGGTGGTCGGCGACGACGCGCAGGCGATCTACTCCTTCCGCGCAGCGGAAGTGCGCAACATCCTCGACTTTCCCGGCGAGTTCACCACGCCGGCACGCGTGGTGACGCTGGAGCGCAACTACCGCTCGACGATGCCCATCCTGGAAGCGTCGAACGCGGTGATGGCGCTGGCAAGCCAGCGCTACACGAAGAACCTGTGGACGGACAAAGCGTCGTCGGCCAGGCCGCAGCTGGTGACGGTGGAGGACGACATGGCGCAGGCGCGCTGGGTCGCCGACCAGGTGCTCGAGCACCGGGAACGCGGCCTGCGGCTCAAGCGCCAGGCGGTGCTGTTCCGCACTTCGCACCACAGCGCCGCGCTGGAGCTGGAGCTGGCCCGGCGCAACATCCCGTTCGTCAAGTTCGGCGGGCTCAAGTTCCTGGAGGCGGCGCACGTCAAGGACGTGCTGTCGGTGCTGCGCTGGGCGGAGAACCCGCGCAACCGGCTGGCGGGGTACCGGGTGGCGCTGCTGGTGCCGGGCATTGGGCCGGCAAACGGACGGCGGCTGATGGAGGCGATGGAGAAGGCTGGCGACCCTTGGCAGGCCCTGGCCGACTTCGAGCCGCCGGCACCGGCGAAGCTGGAGTGGGCATCGCTGCGGGCGTTGCTCGATGGGCTACGACATGGCGCGACGTGGCCGGCGGAGCTGAAGGACGTGCAGGCCTGGTACCAACCGCAGCTGGAGCGGCTGTACGACGACGCGCGGGTGCGTCAGGCCGACCTGACGCAGCTGGCGCAGATCGCCGGCGGCTACGCAAGCCGCGAACGCTTCCTGACCGAGCTGGCGCTCGACCCGCCGCAGTCGACGAGCGACGAGGCGCAGGCACCGCACCTGGACGAGGACTACCTGATCCTGTCGACGATCCACTCGGCCAAGGGTCAGGAGTGGCAGGCGGTGTTCGTGCTGAACGTGGTCGACGGGTGCATCCCCGGCGACATGGCGACCGGCTCGGAGGCGCTGATCGAGGAGGAGCGGCGGCTGCTGTACGTGGCGATGACGCGGGCCAGGCAGTCCCTGCACCTCGTCGTGCCGCAGCGGTTCTATGTGGCGCAGCAGGGGCGGTTCGGCGACCTGCACATGTATGGGTCGACGACGCGGTTCATTCCGCAGGCGTTGCGGGGGTTGTTCGAAGAGGTGGGTGGAACCGCAGCGCGCGCCTTGCTCGCTGAGTCGGCGCCGATTGGCACAAGCGATGTACTGACGCGGGTGAGAGGCGCCTGGTCGGTGTCCTGAGCAACGGACGAGCGAACGTCGACCTGACAGCGGCTGCGGCCGTGCAAGCCACAGGCCGCGAAATCACGCTGACCGCCAAGAAGCGGTCGTACGTCCGAGTGGCGGTGCCAGTCCGAGCTGCGAAGCGGACGTCATGGCCCTTGCATCGATACCATTCTTCAACTAACATGGAATCATGGATGAGCAGGAAGTCGTTCGATCGCTCGCTGCGTTGGCGCAGCCCATCCGGTTGAAGGTGTTCCGCGCGCTGGTCGTCACTGGCCAGGCCGGCCTCACACCGGGGGCCATGGCAGAAGGCCTCGGCATTCCGCAGAACACGCTGTCCTTCCACCTCAAAGAACTGGCGCATGCGGGGCTGGTGACTCAGGAGCGCGCCAGCCGAAACATCATCTACCGCGCCGCCTACGCCCGCATGAATGCGCTGCTGGGCTACCTCACCGAAAACTGCTGTGAGGGCGCCGCGTGCGCTGTCGAGGCAGATGCCACCTGCAAGTGCTGACCCAAGGAGCCAGACCATGAAGCGTTTCCACGTCCACACCCACGTCGAGGACCTCGGCAAGAGCATTGCCTTCTATTCGAAGATGTTCGGCGCCGAGCCCACCCGTGTCGAGCGCGACTACGCCAAGTGGATGCTCGACGACCCCCGAATCAACTTCGCCATCTCCACCCGCGGCACCAAGCTGGGAGTGGACCACCTCGGCATCCAGACGGACACCGAGGAAGAACTGCAGGAACTGAAGGAGCGGGCCCAGGCAGCGGACATGGCACTGCTCGATGAGGGCGAGACAAGCTGCTGCTATGCGCGCAGCGACAAGTACTGGGTCACCGATCCCCAGGGCATCGCGTGGGAGCAGTTCCACACCTTGGGCGACATTCCCGTGTTCAGCGAGCGCCAAGCTGCCGTTGCGGCGGAGGCATCGGCCTGCTGTGCTTCGGAGGCCCCGCGCGGCAGGCCCGTCGGCATCCCCGTGAAGGCCTCTTCTTCCTGCTGCTGAGGGGCGCGCGGTGGACGACACGCCTTACAACGTGCTCTTCATCTGCACCGGGAACTCGGCACGCTCGATCCTGGCCGAGGCGTTGCTGAACGACATGGGTCGGGGTCGGTTCCGCGCCTACTCGGCAGGCAGCCATCCCAAAGGCACGGTGCACCCGCTCGCGCTGCGAGAACTGCAAAGCCGTCGGATTCCGACCGACGGCCTGCGGAGCAAGAGCTGGGAAGCGTTCGCAGCGCCCGGCGCTCCGGAGATGGACTTCGTCTTCACCGTCTGCGATCAGGCAGCGGGCGAAATCTGCCCCGTCTGGCCAGGACAACCGATGACGGCGCACTGGGGCATGCCGGATCCCGCCGCCGTCGAGGGGTCGGACGAGGCCAAGGCGCGTGCCTTCCTCGACACCGCGATCACGGTGAGGCGGCGCCTGGAGCTGATGCTGTCCTTGCCGATCCGCAGCCTGGACAGCATGGCGCTGCAGAAGCAGGTCAAGGACATCGGGACTCGCTGAGATGACGACGCACATCCTCGTCCTGTGCACCCACAACTCGGCGCGCAGCGTTCTGGCGGAGGGCATGCTCAACCACTGGGCCGCCCGGCTGGCCAAGGACGTGAAGGCCCACAGTGCAGGCAGCGCCCCGAGCGGACGGATCAACCCATTCGCGCTGGAGGTACTGGAGCGGGCGGGCGTCGCCACGGCGGGCTACCGCAGCAAGAGCTGGGATGAGTTCAGCGCCGACGGCGCCCCACCGCTCAAGGTCGTGATCACCGTGTGCGACAGCGCTGCCGCCGAGCAGTGCCCCGTCTTCTTCGGTGGCACGGGCGGCCGGCCCGCCAAGGTCCACTGGGGTTACCCGGACCCTTCGAACGCCGAAGGTGGCGACGAGGGCAAACGCCGCGCGTTCGAGCTCACGCGCCAGGCCATCGGCTACCGGATGCTGCAACTGCTGCAGCTGCCGCTGGAGACGATGGCCCGCGCAGACCTCCAAAGAGCGCTTGCGGACATCGGGCGGAGCTGACGATGGATCTCCCGCGCAAGCTCGCCGGCGAGCTCATGGGCACGATGTTGCTGCTGGCGGTCGTCATCGGCTCGGGCATCATGGCCGAGCGGCTGGCCGGCGGCAACGTGGCCATCGCGCTGCTGGCCAACGCGCTGGCGACCGTGGGCGGGCTGTACATCCTGATCGAGGTCTTCGGCCCGGTCAGCGGGGCGCACTTCAATCCTGCGGTCAGTGCCGTGATGGCCTGGCGCGGCGAGCTGCCCAAGGCCTTGCTCGCGCCGTACATCCTGGCGCAGTTGCTGGGAGCAGTGCTCGGAGCATGGCTGGCGCACGCCATGTTCGACCTGCAGTTGCTGCAGTTCTCGTCGAAGGTCCGCTCGGGAACAGGTCAGTGGATCGCCGAGACGGTCGCGACGGCAGGCCTGTTGCTCGTCATCCTGCGTGCGCCGGCAGGACGCGCTGCGCCCATGGTTGCCGCCTACATCGGCGCGGCCTACTGGTTCACGGCGTCCACGTCGTTCGCAAACCCCGCCGCCGTCTTCGGACGCATGTTCAGCGACAGCTTCGCTGGCATCGCGCCAGGCAGCGCCATCGCCTTCGTGATCGCCCAGTGCATCGGCGCGGGCATCGGCACTGCCATCCACCGGGCGCTCGAAGGCAACCGCGGAACGGCAAGCAAGCCCAACCTCATCGAGGCTGCTGGCGAACCTCGCCAGCCAACTGCTGGCTGATCGAAGAGGGGCCGACCGGAAGCCGTCGGTCGCGGACTTCAGATTTGGCCGACGCCGTGCGTTCGCAGGTGGGCCCGTCAGTCGACACCCGGCAGCTCACGGGGAGGTTCATGCAGAGGGGCCTGCCGAAGAGCTCGGCGCGCCCGCTCGAGAGCGCAACCTGTGTGGCCCTCGACTCGGTGGGAGACCAAGCAGCTGGCGGAGAGGGAGGGATTCGAACCCTCGGTACAGGAGAACCTGTACGCCGGATTTCGAATCCGGTGCATTCGACCACTCTGCCACCTCTCCGGCGTGGTCTCGCTTCAAGGCGAAGCGCGGATTCTAGATCAAGGCTTCAGCAGGGCCTGGCCGCCCAGGTAGGGCTGCAGTGCCGGCGGGATGCGCACGCTGCCGTCGGGCTGCTGGTGGTTCTCGAGCACCGCCACGAGCGTGCGGCCGACGGCGAGGCCCGAACCGTTGAGCGTGTGCACCAGCTCGGTCTTGCCCTGGGCATTGCGATAACGCGCCTGCATGCGCCGCGCCTGGAAGGCCTCGCAGTTCGAGCACGAGCTGATCTCGCGGTAGGTGTCCTGCGCGGGCAGCCACACCTCGAGGTCGTAGGTCTTGGCGGCGCCGAAGCCCATGTCGCCAGCGCACAGCGCCATCACGCGATACGGCAACTCGAGCTGCTGCAGGATGGCTTCGGCGTGCCCCGTCATCTGCTCGAGCGCGGCGTCGCTGTCCTCGGGCTTGACGATCTGCACCATCTCGACCTTGTCGAACTGGTGCTGGCGGATCATGCCGCGCGTGTCGCGGCCGGCGCTGCCGGCTTCGGAGCGGAAGCACGGGCTGTGCGCGGTGAGCTTGATGGGCAGCTGCGCGGCGTCGAGGATGCGCTCGCGCACGGTGTTCGTCAGGCTGATCTCGCTGGTGCCGATGAGGTACTGCTCGGCGGCCGCCTCGTCGCCCCCCCGCGTCACCCAGAACATGTCGGCCTTGAACTTCGGCAGCTGGCCGGTGCCCTCGAGGATCTCGCGGTTGACGATGTAGGGCGTGTAGCACTCGGTGTAGCCGTGCTGGCCGGTCTGCACGTCCAGCATGAACTGCGCCAGCGCCCGGTGCAGCCGCGCCGCCGGGCCGCGCATGAAGGTGAAGCGCGAGCCCGAGAGCAGCGCGCCCGTCTCGAAGTCGAGCCCGAGCACGGTGCCGATGTCGACGTGGTCGCGCGGCGCGAAGCCTTCTGCGGCGAAGTCGCGCGGCGTGCCGATGCGGCGCAGCTCGACGTTGCCCGTCTCGTCGCTGCCGTCGGGCACGCTCGCCTGCGGCAGGTTGGGCAGGCCCATCAGCATGTCGTGCAGCTCGGCCTGGATCGCCTCCAGCCGCTCGGCGCCCGACTTCTGCTCGTCGGCGATGCCGTTCACTTCGGCCATCAGGCTCGACGTGTCGCCACCCTGCGCCTTGAGCGCGCCGATCTGCTTGCTGGCCGCGTTGCGCCGTGCCTGCAGCTGCTCGGTGCGCGTCTGGATCTGCTTGCGCTCGGCTTCCAGCTGCACGTAGCGCGGCACGTCCAGGAAGGGCTGCGGCTTGCGCCGGCGTTCGAGCTGCGCGACGACGCCGTCGAGGTCGCGGCGCAGCAGGGTGATGTCGATCATGGGGTGGGTGCGGCGCTGGTGTCGTGGAGGGGGCGGTGGTCCTGCTCGACCTTCAGGCCGCGCGGCAGCGGGAAGTGCACGTCTTCGGTCACGCCCTGCATCGTGCGGATGCTCGTGGCGCCCAGCTCGCGCAGGCGCGCGGTCACTTCCTGCACCAGCACGTCGGGCGCCGAGGCACCGGCGGTGAGGCCCACGCGGGCATGGCCGGTGAACCACTCAGGCTTGAGATCGGCACCGCTGTCGACCATGTACGCCGGCGTGCCCAGGCGCTGGGCCAGCTCGCGCAGGCGGTTGCTGTTGCTGCTGGTGGGGCTGCCGACGACGACGACCACGTCGACCGCAGGTGCCAGCACCTTCACCGCGTCCTGCCGGTTCTGCGTGGCGTAGCAGATGTCCTGCTTCTTCGGTTCGCGCACCTGCGGGAAGCGCCGCTTCACCGCGGCCAGGATCTGCGCCGCGTCGTCCACCGACAAGGTGGTCTGCGTCACCACCGCCAGCTGGGTCCCACGCGGCTGCACGCGCTCGACGTCGGCCACGTCCTCGACGAGGTAGATGCCGTCGCTCAGCTGGCCCATCGTGCCTTCCACCTCGGGGTGCCCCTTGTGGCCGATCATCACGAACTCGTAGCCTTCCTTCGCCAGCTTGGCCACCTCCACGTGCACCTTGGTCACCAGCGGGCAGGTGGCGTCGAAGACCTGGAAGCCGCGCCGCGCCGCCTCGGCGCGCACCGCCTTGGGCACGCCGTGGGCGCTGAACACCAGCGTGGCGCCGGGGGGCACGTCGGCCAGGTCCTCGATGAAGATGGCGCCCTTGGCCTTGAGGTCGTTGACCACGTAGGTGTTGTGCACGATCTCGTGGCGCACGTAGATGGGCGCGCCGAACTTGGCGAGCGCCCGCTCGACGATCTCGATGGCCCGGTCGACGCCGGCGCAGAAGCCGCGCGGCTCGGCAAGCACCACTTCCTGCACGCTCATGGCGCGGTCTCCTGCGCTGGCGCTCACAGCACGCCGAGCAGCTTCACTTCGAAGCGCACGGGCAGCCCGGCCAGCGGATGGTTGAAGTCGAACAGCAGCCAGTCGTCGCCCGCCTCGCGCACGACGCCGGCATAGCTGCCCTGCCCGTCGGGCGTGGGGAACTGCACCACGTCGCCGACGGCGTACTCGGCAGCCGGGTCGCCCAGCTGGTGCAGCAGCGAGAGCTTCACGCGCTGCAGCAGCTCGGGGTTGCGCTCGCCGAAGGCGCTGCCGGCGGGCAGGTCGAAGGCCTGGTGCGTGCCTTCGGGCAGGCCCAGCAGGTGCGCCTCGATGGCCGGCGCGAGCTGGCCGCTGCCGAGCGACAGCGTGGCCGGCTTGTCGTCGAACGTGTTGATGACGTCGGCGCCGTCCGGGCCGCTCAGGCGGTAGTGCAGCGTGAGGAACGAGCCGGGCTGCACGAGGTTGGCATTGGGCGCTGTCATAGACTGGGCCAGATTTTACCGGCCGCCCCTCTCGAGGCCGTCCCGCCTCGCGGCCCGCCCCGGCGATGCCGAGGGGTACACGCCACGAGGCCCGCGACACCACGCCATGAAGGACCTCCCGCCCGACCAGCGCCCGCGCGAGAAGCTGCTGGCCCGCGGCCCGCAGGCGCTGGCCGACGCCGAGCTGCTGGCGCTGCTGCTGCGCACCGGCCTGCCCGGGCAAGGCGTGGTGGCGCTGGCCGCCGAGGTGCTGCAGCGTGCCGGCGGCTTCGCCGGGCTGCTCAACGCCGACGCGCGCCAGCTTGCGGAGATCAAGGGCCTGGGCCCGGCCAAGCGCGCCGAACTGCTGGCCGTGATGGAGATGGCGCGCCGGGCGCTGGCCCAGCGCATGGCCGCCGCGCCGGTGTTCGAGGCGCCGGCGCAGCTCAAGGACTTCGTCGCGCTGCAGCTGGGCGGACGCAGCCAGGAGGTCTTCGCCGTGCTCTTCCTCGATGCCCAGCACCGCCTGCTGCGGCTGGAGGAGATGTTCACCGGCACGCTCAACCAGACGAGCGTCTACCCGCGCGAGGTGGTGCGCCGGGCGCTGGCGCACAACGCCGCGGCGGTGGTGCTGGCGCACAACCATCCCTCGGGCCTGGCCGAGCCGTCGCGCGCCGACGAGCACCTCACGCAGGCGTTGCAGGCGGCGCTGCGGCTGGTCGACGTGCGCGTGCTCGACCACGTCGTCGTCGGCCAGGGGCAGGTGGTGTCGTTCGCCGAGCGCGGGTTGCTGTGACGAAGGCACCGCGCGCATGAAGCCCAAGACACTGCAGCAGCTGCAGGCCCTGCGCGAGGCGATGGCGCGCCAGCAGGCCGAGCAGGCCGCGCTGCTGGAACGCGAACGCGCCGCGCATGCGGCACGCGCGGCGGCGCAGCGGGTGTTCTCCGACGCCGTCGGCCGCGTCACGCCGATCAAGCCCCACGACCGGCGCGCGCACGCCCCGGCCCGGCCCGAGCCGCTGCCCCGGCAGCGCCTGGCCGACGAGCAGGCGGCGCTGCGCGAGGCGCTGTCCGACGAGGTCGACGTCGAATCGCTGCTGCTCACCGACGACGGCCTGAGCTTCCGTCGCGCGCGCGTCGGTGCCGACGTGGTGACGCGGCTGCGCCGCGGCCACTGGGCGATCCAGGCCGAGCTGGACCTGCACGGCCTGAACCGCGAGGAAGCGCGCGAGCAGCTGGCCGCGTTCCTGCGCCAGGCCACGCTGCGTGGCCATCGCTGCCTGCGCGTGGTGCACGGCAAGGGGCTGGGCTCGCCCGGGCGCCAACCGGTGCTCAAGGCCAAGGTGCACAAGTGGCTGGCGCAGCACGCCGAGGTGCTGGCCTTCACCCAGGCCAGCGCGCCGCAGGGCGGCGCCGGGGCGCTGATCGTGCTGTTGGGACGTTAGCTGCGCGGCGCGGCGGCCGCAGCCGACGCGGCCGGTGCCGGCGGCACCGCCAGCGGGTCGCGCGGGTTGCACTTGCCCTGCTTCTCGAACCAGTAGACGACGTTGCCCACCAGCGCGATGCTGCCCGAGACGACGGCGCTGGCCGCCGTGACCACGCCACTGGCCACCAGCAGCGCCTTGCAGCCTTCGCCCTGGCACGACTGGAAGCGGCCGATGGCCGCGGCCTCCAGCGTCATCTGGCGCGTGAGCGTGCGGCACTCGGCGTCGTAGTGCTCGCGCGTCTGCGGCACCACCACGCACCCGGCCAGCGCCAGCAGCAGCAGGGCAGCCGCCACGCGGGCGCGCATCGGGCAGCGGGCGTTCATACGTTGCGCATCCAGTCGGCGGTGCCGAAGAAGCTTTCGGTGAGGCGCTCGGCCAGGCCCGGCTCGACGCCCTGCTCGTCCAGCGCCTGCATCATGCAGGCCATCCACTGGTCGCGCTCGGCGATGCCGATGGCGAACGGCAGGTGGCGCGCGCGCAGCCGCGGGTGGCCGAAGCGCTCGATGTAGTGGTTGGGCCCGCCCAGCCAGCCGCACAGGAACCAGTGCAGCTTGTCGCGCGAGCCCTCCAGCGTGGTGGGATGCAGCTTGCGCACGCCGGCGTACAGCGGCTCCAGCTCCATCAGGTCGTAGAAGCGGTCGACGAGCGCCCGCACGCCGGCCTCACCACCCAGGCGCTCGAAGGGCGTCGCCGCGGCGACGGCATCGTGCGGCGTCCCGCTCATGCCAGCAGCTTGCCCGCGATGCCGCCCAGCGCCAGCGCCGCCGGCGCACCGGGCAGCGTCTGCAGCAGCAGCTGGCGCTTCTGCACGCACTCGCGCACCGCGCGATCGGCCGGGATCTCGCCCAGCAGTTCCAGCCGCACGGGGCCGTCGAGCGCCGGATTGACGTAGCGGTCCACCACCTGCTGCAGCTGCTGGCGCACGGCGCGGCCTTCGCCGGGCTTGCGCACCTGGTTGACGACGAGCTGGAAGCTGCGCCGGGCCTGCGTCTGCGCCAGCACCTTGATCGTGGCGTAGGCGTCGGTCAGCGATGTCGGCTCGGGCGTCACCACCACCAGCGCCTGGCCGGCCAGCGACACGGTGTAGAGCACCACGTCGGAGATGCCCGCGCCGGTGTCCAGCAGCACGTGGTCGAAGCGCGGCTGCACCTCGGCCACCACCTTCTGCAGCTGTTCCCTCACTTCGGGCGTCATGCGCGAGTACTCGACCATGCCCGAACCGGCCAGCAGCACGTGGAAGCCGCCCGGCGCCGGCAGCACCGCCTCGGGCAGCGTCGCCTTGCCGGTGAACACGTCGTGCAGGGTGATCTTGGGGAACAGGTTGAGCACCACGTCCAGGTTCGCCAGGCCCAGGTCGGCGTCCAGCACCAGCACCTTGCGGCCGTTGCGCGCCAGCGCCGCGGCCAGGTTGGCGGCGACGAAGGTCTTGCCCACGCCGCCCTTGCCGCTGGTGACGGCGACGATCTTCGAGGGCAGGCGCGCCGGCTGCGCGTGCGCGTCGGGCACGGCGTCGTCGTTCATTCGTTGTCCTGGAACTGGAAGGTCTCGAACAGCGCGCGGCGCTCGTCGTTGCTCACCACCGACACCGCCGCCGGCTCCAGGCGCACGGTGTTGCGCCCCTGGGCCTTGCTCAGGTAGAGCTGCTGGTCGGCGCGCTCCACCCACAGGCCGGGCGTCGAGCGCACCCACTGCGGCGCGAAGGCACCGCCCACGCTCACCGTCACGTGGATCTGCTGTCCCGGCTGCACCGCGACGGGCATGGCCTCGACGCGGCGGCGCACGCGCTCGGCCACCGTCTCGCCGAAGGCGCTGGCGCAGTTGGGCAGGATGATGGAGAACTCCTCGCCGCCGGTGCGGGCCACCAGGTCCATGGGGCGCACGCTGTCCTGCAGCGCGCTGGCCACCGCCTTCAGCACCTGGTCGCCCGCGACGTGGCCCCACGTGTCGTTGACCTGCTTGAAGTGGTCGATGTCCAGCGCCAGCAGCAGCGCCGGCTCGCCGCTGCGCGCCACGCGGTCGATCTCGCGCGCGAGCGCGATGTCGAAGGCGCGCCGGTTGGCCAGGCCCGTCAAGGCGTCGCGGCTCGACAGCTCCACCAGCGCGTCGATCAGCGCCTGCAGCCAGCGCGGGTCGTGCGCGTCGCCCGCGGGCAGCACCTGGCCCGATTGTTCGAGCAGCTGCAGCGCGCGCTGCAGCTGCAGCGTGTCGTGCGGTGCGAGGGCGGCGGTCTTCAAGCCGGGTGCGACGGTGGCGCGGGTGTGTCGAGGCGGTGCGGGCCAGTCTAGCAGCGGCCCCTCGGCACGGGCCTGGCGGAATTGGCCGTGGCATCGACCGCAAATCCGCGCTTGGCGGCGCCGGGTGCGCCGCGACACTGGCGCTGGCGCTGGGCGCTTGCCCGCCAGCGCCTGCCCCTCACCGTGTCGCCACACGCGAGCCCGCCCGCCGCATGAACGTCGCCCCCACCGCGCCCACCGTCACGCCGCCCGGCGAGCAGGAGTTCACGCTCACGCCGGCCGACTTCGAGCGCATCCGGCAGCTGATCTACCAGCGCGCCGGCATCAGCCTGCACGCGGGCAAGCAGGCCATGGTGTACAGCCGCCTGTCGCGCCGGCTGCGCGAGACGGGCCACGGCACCTTCGCCGACTACCTGCGCTGGCTGGAGGCCAGCGGCAGCGACGCCGAGTGGCAGGAGTTCGTCAACTGCCTGACGACCAACCTCACCGCCTTCTTCCGCGAAGAGCACCACTTCGAAGCCCTGGTGGCCGACCTGCGGGCGCGCGCCGCGCTCGGCGGCCAGGCCGGCGCGACGCCGCTGCGCATCTGGTGCAACGCCGCCTCCACCGGCGAGGAGCCGTACTCGCTGGCCATGACGGTGGTCGAGGCACTCGGCACCTCGGCCAGCGCCCGGGTGCTGTGCAGCGACATCGACACCAAGGTGCTGGCCACGGCACGCCGCGGCGTCTATGCCGCCGACGCACGCGGCCTGAGCGCCGAGCGGCTCAAGCGCCACTTCATGCGCGGCACCGGTGCCAACGCCGGCTTCATCCGCGTCAAGCCCGAGCTGGCGCGGCTGGTCGAGTTCCGGCCGTTCAACCTGATGAGCACCGACTGGCGCACGCTGGGCGATGCCTTCGACATCGTGTTCTGCCGCAACGTGATGATCTACTTCGACGGGCCGACGCAGCGCAAGGTGCTCGAACGCATCCACGGCGTGATGAAGCCCGGCGGGCTGCTGTACGTCGGCCACTCGGAGAACTTCTCCGATTCCCGCGACCTCTTCCGCCTGCGCGGCAAGACGATCTACGAGAAGGTGTGAACGAGGCCGTGCGCTCAAGCCCGCAGGCGAGCAGCCGATAAACCGCCGGATACCCGCCATGCTTGCCGCCGCACCTTCCCCCGCCTTCCCTCCCCCGCGCGCGGCATCGGCCAGCGCCGCCGGCCAGGGCCGACTGGACCGCCTCAAGGCCGCGCCGCGCAAGGCCGGCGAGGCATCGTTCTTCTTCTACGACGCCCACTTCCGCAACGAGGCGGTGAAGGTGCTGCCGGGCGAGTTCTTCGTCGCCGACGAAGACCTGCTCGTGCTGACCACGCTGGGCTCGTGCATCGCCTGCTGCCTGTGGGACCGCGACAAGCGCATCGGCGGCATGAACCACTTCCTGCTGCCCGACTCGGGCTCGGGCGGCGGCGGTGGCGACAGCGGCCGCTACGGCAGCTTCGCGATGGACCTGCTCATCGGCGAGCTGGTCAAGCGCGGCGCCACGCGCAGCACGATGGAGGCCAAGGTCTTCGGCGGCGGCGCGGTCATCAGCGGCATGAACACCATCAACGTGGGCGAACGCAACACCGCCTTCGTGCTGGACTACCTGCGCACCGAGCGCATCACGGTGGTGAGCAAGGACGTGATGGACATCTATCCGCGCAAGGTGTGCTTCCTGCCGCACAGCGGCAAGGCCATGGTCAAGCGCCTGGCCTCGGCCAACACCGAGGCGCTGGCGGCGCAGGAACGTGCTGCCGCCAGCCGAGCCACGCCGGCCGCTGCGGGCGGCTCGGTCGACCTGTTCTGACGGCCGGCGCGCGCCATGGACCACCAACCGCCGCACCAGAAGATCCGCGTCGTCGTCGTCGACGACTCGGCCCTCGTCCGCGGCCTGCTGGCCGAGATCATCGACCGGCAGCCCGACATGCAGTGCATCGGCGCGGCCAGCGACCCGCTGGTGGCGCGCGAGATGATCCGCAACACCAACCCGGACGTGATCACGCTGGACGTCGAGATGCCGCGCATGGACGGGCTCGATTTCCTGCAGCGCCTGATGCGGCTGCGGCCCATGCCGGTGGTGATGGTGAGCACGCTGACCGAGCGCGGCGCCGACGTCACGCTCAAGGCGCTGGAGCTGGGCGCGGTGGACTTCGTCGCCAAGCCGAAGATCGGCGTGGCCGACGGCCTGCGCCAGCTGGGCGCCGACATCACGGAGAAGATCCGCGCCGCGGCGCGCGCCCGCGTGCAGCGCCTGGCGGCGCCCACGGGCGCTGCGGCCGGCCATGCCGTGCGGGCCAGCGCGGCCACTCCGGCGCTGGGGCGGCTGTCCACCGAGAAGATCATCTTCATCGGTGCCTCCACCGGCGGCACCGAGGCCACGCGCGAGGTGCTCGTCAACCTGCCGGCCGACAGCCCGGCGGTGATGATCACCCAGCACATGCCGCCCGGCTTCACCAAGAGCTACGCCGCGCGGCTGAATGGCCTGGCGCGCATCCGCGTGGCCGAGGCGGTGGACGGCGAGCGTGTGCTGCCGGGTCACGCCTACATCGCACCCGGCGGCCTGCACCTCTCGGTGGAGCGCTCGGGCGCCAACTACATCGCCCGCGTGCGCGACGGCGAGCCGGTGAACCGCCACAAGCCCAGCGTGGAGGTGCTGTTCGACAGCGCGGCGCGCGTGGTCGGCCGCAACGCGCTCGGCGTGATGCTCACCGGCATGGGTGCCGACGGCGCACGCGCCATGCGCACCATGCGCGACGCCGGCAGCTTCAACATCGCCCAGGACGAAGCCAGCTGCGTGGTCTTCGGCATGCCGCGCGAGGCCATCGCCCACGGCGCGGCGCACGAGGTGCTGTCGCTGACCCAGATCGCGCCGCGGCTGGTGGAGTGGCTGCGCGCCAACGCCGGCGTCGCGACGTCGCGCGTCTAGCGCCGCGCGCGTCCGGGCAGCACCTACCAGCGGCCGCGTTCGTAGTCGTGCAGCCCCAGCGTGGGCTGCTGGCGCAGCACGCGCTCCGCAAGCCCCAGGTCGCGCAGCGTGGCCTCGTCCAGCGCCTGCAGCGCGCGCAGCTCGGCCGCCAGGCGACGCCGCGCCTGCCAGCCGCGCCAGGCCTCGGCCAGCATCCCCCGCACGCGCTCGAGCAGCGGCGTGCGGGTAGGCAGGCGGGTGGAGACGGGGCTGCGCGTGGACGCGGCGCTGCGCGTGGCGCCCGGGACGCGCGGTGCGGCGGTGCGGCGTCCGGCAGGGGCGGCGCGCGGCGCGGCGACCGGGGTGCACGTGGCGACGGTGGCGGTGTTCATCTCGGCTCTCCTTCGTTCGGTTCGGTGGAAAGCTTAGGCTTACAGTCCACCCAAGAAAATCGCGAAGTTCTGGCTGGATCGTTCGGCTATGCTGAACAGCATGGCCCGCATCCCGCTCAACACCCTGCCTGCCTTCCGCGCCGTCGCCCGCCTGCAGAACCTGCGCGCGGCGGCTGACGAACTGCACCTGACGCACAGCGCCGTCAGCCAGCAGATCAAGCTGCTGGAAGAACAGACCGGCCTCGAGCTGTTCGAGCGCCGGGGACGCGGCCTGGTGCTCAACAGCGCCGGCGCGGCGCTGCAGCGGGCCGTGGAACAGGCGCTCGACCGGCTGGCCCAAGGCCTGCGCGAAGCGCAGGCGGCGGCGTCGAGCGAGGCCCACGTGCTGCGGCTGTCGGTGCTGCCCTCGTTCGCCCAGCGCTGGCTGCTGCCGCGCATGGGGCGCTGGCGCGAGCGCCACCCGGAGATCACGCTCGAGGTGCACGCCACGCAGAAGCTGGTGGACCTGCCGCGCGACGGCTTCCATGCGGCCATCCGCTCCGGCGCCGGCAGCTGGCGCGGGCTGCACGCCGAGCCGCTGATCGACTCGACGCTCGTCGTCGTGGCCGCGCCGGCCCGCGCCGCGCGGCTGGCCGGCGCGACCGCGCAGCAGATCGCCAGCGAACCGCTGCTGGGGCACGCCGACTACTGGTCGCGCTGGTTCGAGCTGAGCCAGGCACGCATGGTGGCCAAGCCCGTCGCCGACTTCAACGACGCCGGCCTGATGCTGCAGGCCACCGAGATGGACCTGGGCATCGCCCTCGTGCACGAACTGCCCGCCGCCGACGCCCTGCAGACCGGCCGCCTGGTGCGGCTGTCGCCGCTGGCGCTGCACGACAGCGGCGCCGGCACGACCTACTGGGTGGTGCACCCGCCCGAGCTGGCGGACTGGCCGCCGCTGGCCGCGCTGAAGGGCTGGCTGCACGACGAGATGCAGGCCTCGCGCGCGGCGCTGGCCGCGCTGACCGAAGCGCCGCCGGGCGGATCGCCCGCGCGCTAACGCGGCGCCAGGAACAGCGCCTGGACGTCGGAGAGGAAGTCGAAGCCGCGCGCCGTGGCACGCACCACGTCGTCGTCGCGCGCGAGCAGGCCGCGCTGCACGCCGGCGTCCACCGGCGCGGCGATGGCCGACGGCGGCAGCCCGGTGCGCGCGCCGAAATCCGCGAGCGCGAAGCCGTCGCGCAGGCGCAGGGCGTTGAGCGCGAACTCGAACGGCAGGTCGGCGCGCGCCACCTCGTGCTCGTTGCTCACGGCGTTGCCGGCGAGCGCGGCGCGTACGTAGGCGGCCGGCTCGCGCCAGCGCACCTGGCGCAGCACGCGGTGCGGAAAGCTCAGCTTGCCGTGCGCGCCGGCACCGATGCCGAGGTAGTCGCCGAACTGCCAATAGTTCAGGTTGTGGCGGCAGCGGTGGCCGGGCTTCGCGAAGGCGCTGACCTCGTAGCGTTCGAGACCGACTGCAGCCGTGCGCGCCGCGATCAGGTCCAGCATGTCGCTTGCGCCGTCGTCATCGGGCAGCGCCGGCGGCGGCTTGGCGGCGAACACCGTGTTGGGCTCGATCGTCAGGTGGTAGATCGACAGGTGCGGCGGGGAGAACGCGAGCGCCACGTCCAGGTCGGCCGCCAGATCGCCCAGCCCCTGACCGGGCAGCGCGTACATCAGGTCGAGGTTGAAGGTGTCGAAGGCGTCGGCCGCCTCCGCCACCGCGGCCCGTGCCTGCGCGCCGTCGTGCACGCGGCCGATGCGGCCGAGCAGCGTGTCGTCGAAGCTCTGCACGCCGATCGACAGGCGCGTCACGCCGGCCGCCCGGTAGGCGCGGAAGCGCTCGCGCTCGAAGGTGCCGGGGTTCGCCTCGAGCGTCACCTCGGCGCCCGGCACCAGGGGCAGCAACGCGCGCACGTCGGCCAGCAGCCGGTCGATGGCCTCGGGCGCGAACAGGCTGGGCGTGCCGCCGCCGATGAAGACGCTGGTGATCTTGCGGCCCCATACGAGCGGCAGGCTGGCCTCGAGGTCGGCACGCAGCGCGGCCAGGTACTCGGCCTGGCGCTGTGGCGCAAGGCCTTCGGCGGCCTGGTGCGAGTTGAAGTCGCAGTACGGGCACTTGCGCAGGCACCACGGCAGGTGCACGTACAGCGCCAGCGGCGGCAGCGCGGTGATCTGCAGCGTGCCGGGGCGCAGGAAGCGCTCAACAGGCGTGGGCGCACGCACGGGCCCGTCGAGCGGCCGCCACGGAACCGACTCTGCCGGGCCGTTGACGGCGCCCTCCTGGGGCGGAGGCGCCGCACGCGCGTCGGGGGGAATCAAATTCGCCACACCTCGCGCAGCTGCGCCAGCAAGGCCGCCATGGCCCGCGCGCGGTGGCTGTGCGCGTTCTTGAGCGGCGCGTCCATCTCGGCGACGGTGAGCCCGAGTTCGGGGACGAACATCAGCGGGTCGTAGCCGAAACCCCGGTCGCCGCGCGGCGCGTGCAGGATCTCGCCCGGCCAGCGGCCGACGGCCACCAGCGGCTCAGGGTCCTGCGCATGGCGCACGGCGACCAGGGTGCTGATGAAGTGGCCGCGGCGGTCGTGCACGCCCTCCAGGCGCTGCAGCAGCAGCGCGTTGTTGGCGGCATCCTGCGCCCGCCGCTGCGCCTCGCGATCGGGCTGCGCCTGCACATGCCCGGCGAAATGCGCTGACACGACACCCGGCGCGCCGCCGAGCGCGTTCACGCACAGGCCCGAGTCGTCGGCCAGCGCCGCACCGCCGCTGGCGGCCGCGGCGTGGCGTGCCTTGGCGAGCGCGTTCTCGACGAAGGTGGCGTGCGGCTCGTCGGCCTCGGCGATGCCGAGGTCGCGCTGCGCCACCAGCGTCACCGACAAGCCGGCCAGCATGGCCTGCAGTTCGGTGAGCTTCTTGGCGTTGTTCGACGCCAGCACGAGGCGCATCGTGCGACCTTGCTCAGCCGCCGGAGGCCAGCGCGCGCTGCTGCGCGGCCAGCAGCTCGCGGATGCCGCGGTCGGCCAGCCCGAGCAGCGCGTCCATCTCGGCGCGCGAGAACGGCGCGCCCTCGGCCGTGCCTTGGATCTCGACGAAGCCGCCGCTGCCCGTCATGACCACGTTCATGTCGGTGCCGCAGGCCGAGTCCTCGACGTATTCGAGATCGAGCAGCGGCGTGCCCTCGACGATGCCCACCGACACCGCCGCCACCGCGTCGCGGATCGGGTTGCGCGCCAGCTTGCCCTGCGCCAGCAGCCAGCTGACCGCGTCGTGCGCCGCGACGTAGGCTCCGGTGATCGCCGCCGTGCGGGTGCCGCCGTCGGCCTGCAGCACGTCGCAGTCGAGCTGGATGCTGCGCTCGCCCAGGGCCGCCAGGTCGAACACCGTGCGCAGCGAACGGCCGATCAGGCGCTGGATCTCCTGCGTGCGGCCGCTCTGCTTGCCGCGCGCCGCCTCGCGGTCGCTGCGGGTGTGGGTACTGCGCGGCAGCATGCCGTATTCGGCCGTCACCCAGCCTTCGCCGCTGCCGCGCTTGTGCGGCGGCACCTTCTCCTCGACCGAGGCGGTGCACAGCACCTGGGTGTCGCCGAAGCAGACGAGCACCGAGCCTTCGGCGTGGCGGGTGTAGTGGCGCTGGATGGAGACCGGGCGCAGCGCATCGGGCGCGCGGCCCGCGGAACGGATGAAGGACATGGCTGGGTAGAAATCAATCGGCCGCTGGAAGCGGCCGATTCTCGTTGCTCTGACTGGAGCCGCCGCCTGGAGGGGGCTGGGGGAGCCAAACGGACGGCGAAGCCATCCAGCGTTCAGCGCTTGCGCGCAGAACGCTGGATCGCTTCGTTGATCTCGCGAATGCTGCGCTCGATTTCGGCGTCGTCCAGATCGTCGCCGCTGCCGTCGCCCGCCAGGCTGGCCTGGATGGTCGAGGCGAAGACCTCGTCGCCGAGCGACAGCGTGCTGATGCCGGTCTTGCTGTCGGTGTCTTCCTGCGCTTCCCACTCCACCGCGAGCACGGTGACGTTGTCGCTCTTGTCGCCGGCGGCGCGCAGCGCGCGTTCGACCAGGTCGGGCACGGCGTCGCTGATGGTGTTGCGGGCCAGCACGTCGGTGATGACGTTGTCGGGCACGCTGCTCCACAGGCCATCGCTGCACAGCATGACGCGGTCGCCGGCGTGCACCAGCAGCGGGCCGGCGGTGTCGACCACCGGCTTGCCGGGGCTGCCCAGGCAGGTGAAGAGCACGTTGCGGTTGACCCGGTCGCCCATGGGCACCACCTGCGACAGCGTCTCCTGCAGCTCGCTGTAGGAGTGGTCGCGCGTGCGCGCCACGAGCTTGTCGCCGCGCACCAGGTACAGCCGTGAATCGCCGCAATGCGCCCAGTAGGCGGCGTTGCCCTGGATGAGGCAGGCGACGATGGTGGTGCGCGGCGTGTCCATCAGCGCCCGCTCGGTGGCATAACGCAGCAGCTGATGGTGGCCGGCGATGATGGCGTCGTGCAGGAAGCGCAGCGGCTCGGCCAGCTTGGGCTTGGCCTCGCGCTGGAACAGCGCCGCCATCGTCGACAGCGCCAGCTGCGAGGCGACCTCGCCTTCGGGGTGTCCGCCCATGCCGTCGGCCAGCGCGAAGAGCCCCGCGTCCCGCGTGTAGCAGTAGCCCATGCGGTCTTCGTTCTTCTCGCGGCCGCCCTTGCGGCTGACCTGGTACACCGAGAACTGCATGGCGTGGCGCGGCCGACGAAGGCCTTCAGGCCTTCTGGCCGGTCTTGAGCGTTTCGATCTGCAGCTTGAGCCGCTCGCCGAAGCTCAGCTTGGTGTAGCGGCGCTCGGTCTCGCGCGCCAGTTCCTTCTGCAGCGCGAACACGCTCTGCGGCCGCGACAGCGGATCGAGGCTCATGCACCACTCGGTGACCTCGATGAGGTTGTCCGAGTAGATGTTGCGCAGCCGCGAGAGCGACAGCGCCAGGCGGTCCTTCTCGATGCGCTGCGGTGCGTCGTTCGGCGGGTAGCCCTGCATGCAGGCGTAGATGCACGCGCCGATGGCGTAGATGTCGGTCCAGGGGCCGAGCGTGCCGTCGCGCCGGTACATCTCGGGCGCGGCGAAGCCCGGCGTGTACATCGGCCGGATGAAGTTGCCTTCCTTGCTCAGCACCTCGCGCGCGGCGCCGAAGTCGAGCATCACCGCCTTGTTGTCGTTGGTGACGAAGATGTTGGCCGGCTTGATGTCCAGGTGCAGCATCTTGTGCTGGTGCACGATGCGCAGGCCGCGCAGGATCTCGTCGAACAGCGAGCGGATGGTGCTTTCGCGGAACACCTTGTCGCGCTTGAGATCACGCGCGGTGACGATGAAATCCTGCAGCGTGTCGCCCTGCAGGTAGTTCATCACCATGTAGACGGTTTCGTTCTCGCGGAAGAAGTTGAGAACGGACACCACCGACGGGTGGCTGATCTGCGCGAGCGACCGCCCTTCTTCGAAGAAGCTCTTCAGGCCCAGGCGGTACAGCGGCTGCTTGTCGGGCTTGACGCGCGGCGTCAGCTCGCCCGGCGACCGCTCGGCCAGCGAGGCCGGCAGGTATTCCTTGATGGCGACCAGCTGCTGGTTGTCGCCCTCGGCGAGGTACACCACGCCGAAGCCCCCGGCCGCGAGCTTCTTGACGATCGTGTAGCCGCCTACCACGGTGCCCGAAGGCAACGGCGCAGGCTTGGGCTTCGACATAATCGACGGTCTCTTTTCCGAGGGCGCGGGTGTGGCTGTTTATAGCATGACGGGGTATGCCAACACGGCCCGAGATGCCGGTGGAACGGCCGGTTCGGTGACCGTGGAAGCGCGCTCGGTGAACGGCCGTTTCCTCGACCTGGCGCTGCGCCTGCCCGACGAGCTGCGCGGGCTGGAACCGGCGCTGCGCGAGCTGCTGACCCAGACCTTCCGCCGCGGCAAGATCGAGCTGCGCGTGGCCACCGCGCGCGAGGCCGACGGCGCCCTGCCCCAACCCACGCCCGAGCAGCTGCAGCGGCTGGCCGAGCAGCAGGCCGCCGTGCGCGCCGGCCTGCCCGAGGCGCGGCCCCTGTCGGTCAACGAGGTGCTGCACTGGTGCAAGGGCCAGGGCGCCGCCGCACGGCTCGACGAGCCGGCACTCGCCGCGGCGCGCGAGTGCGTCGAAGGCTTGCGCCAGGCCAGGGCTCGGGAAGGCGAACGCCTGGCGGCCATCCTGCTGGAGCGCATCGCCCGCCTGCGCGAACTGGCGGCGCAGGCCGCACCGCTGCTGCCGCAGGTGGTGCAGCGGCAGCAGGCGCGCTTCATCGAGCGCTGGAACGAAGCGCTCGACAACGTCAAGGCCACCGCCTCGGTGCCCACCCAGACGCTGCACGAACGCGCCCTGGCCGAGGCCGCCAGCTTCGCCATCCGCATCGACGTGGCCGAGGAACTCGCCCGCCTGGGCGCGCACCTCGACGAGCTCGAACGGCTGTTGAAGGGCGGTGGCGAACTGGGCAAGCGGCTCGAGTTCCTGATCCAGGAACTGCAGCGCGAGGCCAACACGCTCGGCTCGAAGTCTGCCGCGCTGGAGCTGACCGCGATCTCGGTGGAGATGAAAGTAGCGATCGAGCAGATGCGCGAGCAGGTGCAGAACGTCGAGTGAGGTTTCGGGGGGTTCCACCAGATCCCCTAGATCGCGCTAACCTACTGTCGTGTAAGGATATTTTGTCCCAGGCCGTCCCAGGGCGTTGCAGCGAAGCGCGCGCAACCTGTGGGGTTTACTGTGGGGGTTTTCGGGTTCGCGGCGCTCATCGCCGGGCTTCCCGACAAAAACCCCCACAGCCTCACTGGAGCCTTTGGGACATGAACAGACAGCAACGACCAATCACGGACCGCGAGCTCAGGGCATGGCTCGCCGCCGGCGCCGTGGATCGCGGCGTCGGCGAAGGGCTGACGTTCGTCGCAAGCCTCGCCGCAGCATGTGCAGGCAAGGCGTCGTGGATCCTGCGCTACCGGTTCAACGGCCGCGCCAAGGAGAAGGTCCTGGGCCGCTACCCTGAGCTGTCGCTCAAGGATGCGCGGGAGGTGGCGAGGCAGGACCGGGCGCGTATCGAGCGCGGCGTCGACGTGGCCGCGGCCAAGCAGGCCGAGAAGGCACTCGTGCTCGAGGTCCCGACTGTCGAGCGGCTAGGCGAAGTCTGGTTCGCTCGCTACATCCAGCCGCGCTACAAGCACCCTGAGGTCGTCGCGCGCGTGCTGCGTAAGCACATCAATCCGGTGATCGGCACTGTCGCGCCACCGGACGTGCAGCCCGCGCACGTGGACCGCGTTCTCACGCGGATCGTCTCGGGCGGCGCGCCGACAGTCGCCAACGACGCGCTCCGCTACATGAGCCGCATGTTCCGGATGGCTGTCCGCAATCACTGGATCGAACGCAATCCGGCCGGCGACTTCGAGCAGCTTGACGCTGGCGGTGACGAGGTCTCGCGTGATCGCTGGCTGACCATGGAAGAACTTCAGCAGTTGGCACGAGCCATGAGGACGACGCCGAACTTCGGGCGTGAGAATGAGCTCTCGGTGTGGCTGCTGCTTGCGCTGTGCGTCCGCAAGATGGAGCTGCTGTCGGCACGCTGGGAAGCCTTCGATCTCGATGCCGGTGTCTGGACTCTCGCGCGGGAGAACACCAAGACCCGTGCGTCCATCCGCATACCGCTCGCCAAGCCGGTGATCGCATGGTTGAAGGAGGTCAAGGTGTTTTCCTTCGGCAGGCCGTACGTGTTTCCCGCCCGCCGCCTTGTTCGATCACGCATGGGCGAGGCGCGCAGGAACCGGTACGAGCATGTGGGCCCCGATACCCTGAACGTTGCGCTGAAACGCCTAAGGCTCCTCGACATTGAACACTTCACAGTGCATGACATGCGCCGCACAGCACGCACGCACCTTGCGGGACTTGGCGTGGACCGCTTCGTAGCCGAGCGCTCCCTGAACCACAAGCTCGCTAGCGTCGAGGGCATCTACGACCGGCACGACTATTTCGCCGAGCGAGCGGCTGCGCTCGGTGCGTGGGCGTCTCTGCTGGCCCGGGTCGAACAGGGCATGGCGCCAGTTGCGCCAGAGAAGGCGCAGCGTCAATCAATAAGTCGGACTGACCGCAAACGCGTGCTCGCGCATGGCTGCTAGACAACCATCTCCACTGCGGCCCCACCTGGAGTGAAGTTGCGCGGACCGACCGGCTTCAAGACTTCAGGCGGCGGCATTCTTGGGCGTCCCGTGCCACGAGCATGGATGACGAAGCCTCCGTTGGCCAGCATTTGGCTGGCCAACGGCCGCGGCAGCATCTCGCCGTCAAGGCCGCGATAGGTCGGCGGAGGCCCGGGTTCGTCGTCCGCGCCGGGCTCCCTCTCCCACGACACGCAGCCCGCCTCGGGCAGCACATTCGTCCGACGCCGGAGGTCGTCGCACAGCGCCGTGGCGCCAAGCATGCGGATGAATCGGTGGCAGTGCCAGCAGGGTGTCGGTGTGCTCATGGCGGCATTGCAGCGCGCCACTGGCTCAGGACATGAGCTGCTGGCGAGGCAAATCAGCCCTTCAGCTGCTTCTCGACCTTCGCGCGGGATGGGCCAACTTTCCTCGCCGCCTTGCGGGCCTCGCCAGCCGTCACGCCGGCCTTCTTGGCGACATACGCGACCTCGTGCTTCTGCCCCGCAGCAACGCGGGCCCGGTCTGCGCCGCCTTTCTTCTTCGGATCGTCAGACATGGTTGTCTCCTATGTCGGCCACCATGGCCGCAAAGGACCCCAGGCAAGTCATGGACCTACCCGCGCTGGTGATACGCGCGGGCCGCTGCTGCCGGATCTGACTGGACACCCCCCCGGCGCAGTTCGGCCACGCCGATCTGCTGAAGCAGCTCGCTGGCGCCAGCCCGCAGGTGCGGGCGCAGACGTGCAAGCTCCTCGCCGAACTCCGCAAGCCACGCCGCCCGCCGATTGGCAGACTCGACCTGGGCCAGCTCCTGGGGCGTCCTTCGATCGCGCGGCATCCGAAGTCAGTTATCGGCTGAGCCCGTGTCGCTCGACGAACCGGTCGAGCGCCTCGTCACGCGTGAGGGCTGGGCCGAAGGCCTCCATGACGAGCGCCTCAAACGTCGATCCCTGGGCTAGTTCCTCGCCGAAGTCTGCCAAGCGCCCACTGCGCTGGCGCATGCACACGTCCAGGATGTCGAACGCCGGGACGTTTGGGTGGTTCTTCCTGAACGCCACCGCCGCCATCGCCACCGCCGGGCCAATGGAGCCCAAGCTAGAACGTCCGCCGACGTGGAGGTGGCGGCTCGGGGGGCTCGGGCGGAACGCCCCACAACCCGTAGCGAGCGGCGAACCTGGCCCGCACGAACTGGCGATAGCAGTCGAGGATCTGCAACTCCACGTCGGACTTGTATTCGAGGAAGTAGACCCACTGGGCAGGCGACAGGCTGGGGTCGAAGGTCTCGATGATGAGTTCGCCGAGCGGCTCACGCGGATGCGTCGGGTCGGGGTCACCAGGCTCTTCAGCGGCGCGAGGAAGGCCTTGAGCCGGCTGATGCCTCCGCCATAGCCCCGCCCGGCGATCTCGCGCAGCAGCACGGTCGCCGGGATCCAGTGGGGCCTGGCGGCATCCACGCGCTCGAGCACGTACGCCTTGTACGGGTCGAGCTTGCACCGCCGGGGCGCCCTGGGACCGTAGCGCCCGGCGCGGGCCTCACGCAGGTACCGGCGCACGGTGTTGCGCGAGCACCCGAGCTCCCTGGCGATCGATCGCACCGACTGTCCTTGCCGATGCATGACTCTGACTTCCACTGCTTGCTCCTGGGTCAACATCGACGGCCAAAAGGCCGTCAGCTTCGCCCAGGTGGGTCAGATTCACTTCGGCGGGGTGGGTCAGTTTTGCATCGGCGGCGACTGAAAGAACCTGGGCTGAGTCGGTCCTTGCCCCACGCACCGAAGCGAGCCTCGAACTCTTCCACAACGTCCTCGAAGGTGCGAAGTCCACGCTCCTTCATGGCGAGATACGTGTCGTCGTGCCCGCCCTCATGGAAGCGCTGCCGGCAAGTCGCCGACGCGCCGAAACTGGGGTAGCCAGCGGTTGGCGTTCTTCACCTTCTCCCTGATTGCCGTGGGCAGCGTGGGATGGGCGAGGGCCGGCTCCTGCACGCTCTGACGAACGAACTCGATCGCGCTCTTAATCGGCGTCATGTCTCTCCTCCTGGGTCGATTTTCAGGTTGTGGCCGGAGGTTGACCTCAACGGCCGCAACGGTCGTCTTCATCTTCGTCTGAATAGAGCTCTCGGTCACGCTATGCCTCGCACACAAAATTCCGGATAGGCATCCGTCGACGCCAACTGCTCTAGAGCCGTCTGCAGGCAGCACCCTGAAATCGACCGCTCGACGTGGCAACCATGCGTCTGCTACCGTGCCGGCTCCAAAGGCACTCCACTTTTAGGTCCTTGTCAACACGTCTTCGCTCAGCGCTTTATCAAGCGGCTCTTGCCTCCAGCGTTCTCTTTGCTCCGGCCCTTGCTTTCGCTGCCACGCTTAAAGGTGAAGTCGTAGGCCTGTCAGATGGAGACACCGTCACCGTCCTCGACGCGCAGAAGACACAGTACAAGGTTCGCTTGGCCGGCATCGACGCGCCCGAGAAGCGTCAGCCGTTTGGTGACCGGTCGCGGCAGCATCTCGCCTCGCTTGCGTTCCGGAGGCAGGTCGTCATCGAGTGGCACAAGACAGACCGCTGGGGCCGCATCGTCGGCAAAGTGGTGGTGGACCGCATCGATGTGTGCTTGGAGCAGGTTCGGGCTGGTCTCGCGTGGCACTACCTCGACTACGCCAGGGAGCAGAGCCCTGAAGACCGCTCGGCCTACTCGGAGGCAGAACGGGTGGCTCGGGCCAAGAGACTCGGGCTCTGGAGAGACCCACAGCCTATGGCGCCTTGGGACTTCCGAAGGTCTCAGCGCCAGAAGCCGCTAAGCGAGGAGGCCCTGCGTCCTTGACGCCGGTCAAGCCTGCTTCGAAGGCGGCATGCGTGTTGGGCCTCGGATGAGGGCCACTACCTACTTCCCACGCCTGGGGAGTGTCTGTAACCTGATGTATTGCAGAAAACAGTACGGGCGGGAGCGATGCCAGGCGGCAAGACGGTCGCGATGACCTTCAGGGTGACCCCTGCGTTCAAGCGCTTGCTTGAGCGTGCAGCGGAGAAGGAGCAGCGGAGCAACACCAACATGCTCGAGAAGCTTCTCCGGGACTACTGCGAAGCCAACAAGCTCGTTGACGTCGAACAGGGTCCGTCACCGAAGTTGTCGCCCGAGTCCGCGAACTAAATCAGACGCCAGAGGCGTCCCGAGGGAGAGGTATGCCATCGCACATCAGCTACGCGGGGCAGCTCGCGACGAAGCTGCAGGACTTCCGTGCCCGTGGGCAAAAGGAAGCGTCGAAGAATCGACCGCCGCCCAACGCGGCGGTGCCTGATCAGCATGAGTCGGAGCTACGCTCTGAAGGCGAAGGATGGCTTAGCACCGAGCAGCGCCTGTTCGACGCAACTCTGACCGAAGTGTCGAGAGGCTCCACCGAGGCTCGACAGAAGGCCATCGAGCTGCGTACGACCTTTGAGCAGCTTGTCCGTGACGACACCGCCATCAGCACGGTTGAGGCGGAACTTGCCGGCGAGCGGCCGCGCCTCGTCAAGGCGACGGTTGGAAGGCTGAAGGCTGAAACGGACATCCGCTACTTTAAGGCTACCAACAACATCCACGAGGAAGCGGTCTATCCGGAAAGCAAGCTCTGGCACTTCGGCGTGATGGCAATCATCGCGGTAGCTGAGGTCGTGGTGAACGCCTTCTTCTACGAGAACAACCAGGGCCTGCTCGGCGGTGTCATGGTCGCCATAGGTATTGCCGCCATCAACATCGGCCTCGCGGTTGGTCTCGGTCTTGGCTTTCGGTTCAAGAACCTGGCCTCTACCGACAAGAAGGTCGTGGGATGGGCCTGCTTTGCTGGCTTCGTCCTGGTGGCCGTGCTGTGCAACTCGTTATTCGCATCCTTCCGTAGCGAGTACCAGGTCGTCATTGACCCCTCTGAGTTCTCACAAGTCAAGGAAGCGTTCCAGCGTGCCTGGCCTGAAGCCCTCCTCATCTTCAGGGGCGAGCCACGCTTCCAAGACCACTGGAGCTTCATCCTGTTCGTCGTCGGCATTGGTCTCAGTGCATGCGCGTTCTACAAGGGGTACACCCTCGACGACAAGCATCCCGGCTACGGTCCCAAGGACCGCCTCTACAAGGCCGCCGTAGAATCTGAGCAACTCGAACAAGACAAGCTGCGGCAGAAGGTCAAGGAGCTGCTGCACCATCGCAAGGCAGCCGTGCAAGCTGCTCTGCACGAGCCGGCAACCCAGGTTGGCATGTTGGCTCGTCGGATTGCTGACCTCACCCACGCTCGCCAGTCGCTCGAGTCGCAGGCTGCGGCCGTTCAACGCGACTTTCAGCTGGTGACCGAGGCGTACCGACACGCGAACGCCTCTGTCCGAGCGCTTCCGTCGCCTGCGTACTTCGCCGAGCCACCCTTGCTTTCGACCAAGGTCGACGGCAGCGGTGCAGAGTGCGTCATCGCTGAACTTTCGACCGTTCAAGACGAGCTGAAAGTGCTTGGTGACCAGCATCGAGAGGCACTCAATGCGAAGCTGAAGGCGCTGCAGGACGACACGACGTCCGTCCTAACGACTACCGTTTCAGCCTATGTCGCCGAGGTGCGCAAGGACGCGGAAGACCAGATTTCCCGCCTGACCCATACCATCCATCGCGTACAAGCGGCTTAGTCATGGCACTCACCGAGAAGGACCGTAGGGGCGTCATGCTCCTTGCGTTCGCGGCCGTCGCCATCGCCGTCCTCGTCGGAGCGAAGCTGGCCACTGGTGGGGGCCCCAGGCCTGACGCTGATGGGTGCGTCGGCGCGGTGTCGCGCAACACCGTCATCCTCCTCGACCACAGTGAGGCGCTCACCGAACAGACTCGCCGCGAGATTGCCGCGCGCGCACTGAAGCATGTGAGTGGCCACGTGGCCGTCAACGAAAGGGTGACCGTCTTCACCGTGTCGGACGTCAGCCGCAAGTCCTTGGTCCCTGCCTTCAGCCGTTGCAAGCCTCCCGATGATGGCAACCGCCTTTACGAGAACACAAAAGGTATCCAGAAGGCCTACGACCGCGACTTCGTCGCTCCACTGACCAAGGCGCTTGCGGTCAGCCCACCAAATGCGAAGGAGTCTCCGATAGCGCAGGCGCTCATTGACGTCTCGCTCTCGCAGTACCTCCGCGGCAAGAGCAACGCCTTGTTGGTGTTCTCCGACCTGATGGAGCACACACCACCCAAGTTCTCGCTGTACTCCTGTGTCGATGCGGGCCAGACCGTAGCCCGCTTCCGGGAAGCTCGTCGGGGCGCGCAAGAGCGGCCAAAGTTTGCCAACACAGCCGTCTACCTCAACGTCGTGCCGAGGATGGACCTGCCCAAGGCGAGCCTTAGGTGTCGTGACCAGCTATGGCCCTGGTTCTTCGGCGACAACGAGGGAAGCGGTGCAAAGGCTGAGATCGACTACTTGCCGGGTGCCTGAATGCTGAATAACAGCACTACGCTGACCACCGCCGACGGCGGAGGCTTCTTCGGCACTTTGCGGTGGTGCGTCCTCTCGTCGTTCGCGCTGCTGGTGGCATCCACCGTCCTGCGACTGCCGCCGTGGGTGTCGATGCTAGGCGGGGGTTTACCGCTTATCTGGTACCACGCGATGTATCTGACGCCGCGTGCCAAGCGAGGTCTCAGCCAGACGGCCATCGACAGCGTCTACTACTTCGGCTTCTTGGTAACCATCGCCGCTCTGGGTGTCAGCGCAGTCACGCTAGCTTGGAGCGGTGGCAACGAGCCGCTTGCCAACATCGCTTTCCAGTTCGGCCTGGGCCTGCTTGCTACCGGATATGCGGTGCTCGCACGCATGCACCTAACCAGCATCTCAACGCTCGTTGACGACGCGAGCCCCGAAGCGGTGCTCGACCGGTACGTACAGCGGTCGCGGGAATTAGTCACCAACGTCGAGATGGCCTCTACCCAGTTCGTTGAGCTGTCCAACAACCTCATGTTGAAGTCGCAAGAGGTCGCGGACACTGCACGCTTGACCACGGAAAGGGCTATGTTGGAGGTCGCTCGCATGTTCGACGAAGAGCTGCGAGGGACTCTTGCCTCCGCCCGGCAAGGGTTGACCGAAATTCGTGGACTGGTGAGCGAAACGTCTTTCACTCAGGAGCGAGAAGCCTTGGTACGAAGCGTCCGAGAGACGTTGGACTGCGTGACCAATCTCAACAGGGCGCTTGCCGAGTTCGCCGAGCGCTCCAGTGAAGGAGCGCAGACCGCCCGAGGAGTCGCTCTGGCGTCCGGCACCCTAAACACCACTCTCGTTCAGTTCCAGGAGCATCTCGACCGCATCGGTGGCCCACAAGGCCAGATGGTCAAGGCGGCTGAGGCCCTGGGGACTGCGCAGTCAGCGGTTGTCGAAAGCACGGAACTCCTTGGCAGCACGGTAGGCCAGCTCGGCGAGATGACAGGCACCGTGTCCGGCATCGGCCTGACGTTCAAGAACATCCGCACCTTGACCAACAAGGCCAACGAGCAGATGGAGGCCTTGGTGCACACCGCCGAGCGCCTCGACGAGGCGACTCGACACCTTGAGCGGTCTGCGGCCGCCACGGAAGGCTTGGCTTCAAGCGTTGACAAGGTCACCCAAGCGATGCCCGCTTTAGGGGCCAGGGCTACAGCGCTTGACAGCCAGTTCGAAGAGCTTCGGCAAGTCGCCGTTGCGGTCGAGCAAGACCTGCAGAGCATCCCGCGTCCTACTCGAGAAGTCATCGACCTCAGCATCGAGCTGAAGGCGGCGCTGAGCAGCGTTCAGCAAGTCTTGTCGGAAGCTGCCAGCAGCGGCAGTTCACTCGCTGGGCATACAGCTGAGCAAGCGGCCGCCCTCGAGAAGAGCCACCTGTTGGCGCAGCAGGTAGGTGCCGTTACCGGCGCGGCCGAGCGCATCATCGGCGTGCTTCAGAGGCTCGGCGAGACCGTCGAAGGCCTGCATGCCAACCTCGGCGCGTCCACTGGCTCGCTCAACACCGCTCTGTCCACGGCAACTCAGTCGCTTGAGGGTGACGTCAAGCGCTCTTCCGACGCGGCGCGCGTGTTCGGGGAGCGACTAACTAACGTGGCGCAAATCATCATCGACCGCACACAGGGGGCGCGTCCATTATGAGGCGCAGCGATGACGTCTTCTTCTTTACGCTCATCGACTTCCTCTTGCAGGTGTTCTTCTTCGGGCTACTGCTGTTCGTCGTCTGGCAGGTACAACAGGCGAGCGCCGCCAAGGGAAGAGCCGCTGAAGAAGCGGCGAAGGACAAGCTATTGGCGGGTGCTGGCGTCTCCAGCATCACCGAGCTCAGCGATTTCCTCACGAAGATGGCCCCGCTTGACCAGCTTCGTGGGATGAGCGACTTCATCGTTCGAAGCGGAGGCATAAACGACGTCAAGGCCGCGGTAGCTGCAGCAAGCGCCGCCGGCGGCGTTCAGAAGGTCGGCCAGTTGGAGGGGCAGCTCAAACTCTTGAACGCCCGCATCTCTGAACTCGAAGGAGGCTGGGGCAAGGTGTCCTGCGTGCCCAACATCGTAGTCAACGGGAAGCTCCAGCCCAAGTCGATTGCGCGAGTGCTCGTAGAAGACGGGACCATTACGCTCGAAGACCCACAACCAGAGATGATGAACCTTCTGGCCACACATGGCCTCGAGTTCTCCTCCATACAGCGTCTCAGCCTTTCGGCGTTCCGAAGCACCTTTGCACCCGTCGTGACGAAGCAGCCGGAGTGCCGGTACTTCCTGTCAGTGACCACTCGAACGCAGTTTCTCGAGCCCATGAGAGCCGTCTGGTCGGCTTTCCGCACGCAATGAACCCTGCACCCGGCGATGACCATCTTGCCGTCCTGCGCGCGAAGCTCGATGAGCTCGAACGCGTAGTCCTCGCGAGATTGGACGGCCGGCAATCTCCCGCTGCTACTCGTACAGAGCAACCGGTCTTGCAGAGGGACGCTGCGTTGACAGCCTCCGCTAGGCCGGCGACGGACTCGTTCATGAGCTCTCTGCTCGCTCGGCTGTTCGGCGTGCGCCGCTGACGCCGCTACGGAGGAGCGGCGAGGCTCGGAAACAGCTCTGACTAGCGTGCCCATAGCGGTCGTTCCTGAAGGACCGCTTCTGGCCGAGGCTGTGTGAGAGGCGCTGCGGAAAAGCAAGGGGACCCCTGCCCCAGTGTAGGTGCACACGCACCGTCTGCGCTCGACTGTTCGACTCGCAAGGGCGCCGCAGCAGCGCCGACCGGCGAGCGAAGGCGCTGTTATCGGTGCCAAGAAGTTCACGTTACAAGATGCGCGCCGCGGGCTGACGCATTGAGCGTAGCATCCGGCCAAAGTGCGCACTTCGTGCGCAACCATGAGGGGGAGGACACAGCCCTTGCTGCCCGATACTCGTCAAGGGACGTGGATGCCTTCATCGGACGTAGTTGGCGCGGCCGCGCCGGTTTCCACGTCAACGGTGGCTTCGTTCTGCTCTCGAATGCTTGGCGACGCCCGGCATGTGGCGGTCTCGATGGCAGGTGACCACGTCTTCTTGTCGTCTCACCAGCTCGAGTTGCTGAAGCACGAGCCTGCACGGCTGCCACTCGACCTCCTTGCCCGCCTGCGTGCGCGCTTCTTTCTGAAAGAGCAGGTCGACCGGCCTGGGATGCGGCGGCTGGCCCGGTCGCGCATTGCCGCCAAGCGCGAAACGGTGACGAGTGGTCCGACACTGCACATCATCGTGCCCACGCTCCAGTGCGCTCATTCGTGCAGGTATTGCCAGGTCAGTCGTGCGCTCGATGACACCGGCCACACGATGTCCGAGGCGGACCTTGATGCAGCGTGCGACACCATCTTCGAGAGCACGGCCAACGCGTTGACGGTCGAGTTTCAAGGCGGCGACCCGTTGCTGCGCTTCGACCTCGTGCAGCGTGCCATCGTGCGCATCGTCGAGCTCAACGAAGCGCACGGCAAACGGCTACGTTTCGTCGTCGCCTCCACACTGCATCAGCTCACGCCGGAGATGTGCACCTTCTTCCAGGCGCACCAGGTGTACCTTTCTACTAGCATCGACGGGCCAGCCGCGTTGCACAACCGGAACCGCCCTACGCCGACGCGCGATTCGTACGAGCGGACTCTCGAGGGCATCGACCTGGCGCGCCGCATGCTCGGCCGCGATGCGGTCGCCGCGCTGATGACGACCACGCGCGCTTCCTTGTCGCAACCGGAAGCCATCGTCGACGAGTACGTCCGGCTCGGTCTGCCGGAAATCTTCATCCGGCCGCTGAGCGCCTATGGTTTCGCCAAGCGCAATCAGGCACACCTGGGCTACTCGTTGCAGGACTTCGCGGCCTTCTACGACCGGGCGCTCGAGCGGGTTCTGCACTGGAACCGGCAGGGGGTCGAGCTGCGTGAGGTCTACGCGAGCATCATCTTGAACAAGGTTCTGTCACCTTTCGACGCCGGGTACGTGGACCTCCAGAGTCCGACGGGTGCAGGCTCCAGCGTGCTGGTCTACAACTACGACGGCTACGCCTATCCCAGCGACGAGGCCCGAATGCTCCTGGAGACCGGAGACAGCTCGCTGCGGATGGGGCGCATCGGAACTCCGCTTCGCAAACTCCTCGACTCGCCGGTGCGGCGGGACCTCGTCATGGCCAGCCAGGTCGATGGGGCGGGCTGCCAGACGTGCCCCTACCAACTCTTCTGCGCTCCGAACCCGGTCGATGCGCGTGCCCAGCACGGCACCTTGTTCGCTCCCGTGGAACAGACCGAGCATTGCCAACGCCACCTGAGGCTGTTCGACGCCATGTTCGAGCGGCTGGCGTGTGCGGACGACTGGACGATGGACCTCTTTCATCGTTGGGCGGCGCCAACGCGGGAAGAAGCTCACTGATGCGCCGGCTGTCGGCAGTGTTCAGCCCCGACACGCCAGCCGGCGTGCGGCGCGTGGTCCTGTCCGAGCGCCTGCCTCAGGAGTGGACTCCGAAGCTTCGGTTTTCGGTGCTCACGCGCTCTAGTGACGACCGCGCCGCGGTGCAAAAGCTCGTCGCCGCAGGCGCGACCAATCTGGCTTGGGTCGAAAGCACGGAGTTGTGTGACGGCGACGTCATTGCGGCGCTGAGCGACAGGGGGCAAGCGGTCGTGCTGTTCCGCGAGTCGGACCAACACCACTCGTTGCTTCTTACCAACCGCTGCAACAGCTACTGCCTCATGTGTTCGCAGCCTCCGACGCCCCAGGATGATTCTTGGCTCGTCGAGGAGGCGGTACAGGCCATCCGCCACTTCCGAACAGCGCCGCCTGTGCTGGGGCTGAGCGGAGGCGAGCCGCTGCTGCTAGGCCGAGGCCTGCGCCGCGTTCTGGACTGCATCAACGCCGTTCACCCCGGAACCGCTGTCGAAGTCCTGACCAATGGGCGCCTGCTGTCGCGGCCGGCCGTTGTGGCCGACGCCTTGCGTCCGACCCCGGATGTCACCTGGCTCGTACCCCTGTACGGCGCTGCGGACTTCATCCACGACTTCGTCGTGCAGATGCCCGGCGCGTTCGACGAGACGGTGGGCGGTCTGCTGGCGCTCCAGGAGCACGGTCAGGCGATTCAACTGCGCGTGGTTCTCATCAAGCCAGTGCTGGAGCACCTGGTCGAACTTTGCAGCTTCATTGGACGCAACCTTCCGTTCGTTCGCGAGGTCGCCTTGATCACATGCGAGCCTATCGGCTTCGCGTTGGCCAACCGCGAGCACTGTGAGGTCGACTTGCTCGACTGGTCGGACACGCTGCAGGCGGGCACACGCGTGCTGCGACGCCACCAGGTGCCCTTCCTGTTCATGAACACGCCGCTGTGCGCGTTGCCTCCGAGCTCGTGGGACGACGCGCACAGGAGCATTTCCGACTGGAAGAACGTGTACGCGCCGGAGTGCACGGACTGTTCGGTGCGCGAACGCTGTGCCGGCTTGTTCGCATGGCACGAACGGGGTTGGCAGCCCACGAGAGTCCGGGCCATTCAGGAGGTCTCCGCGTGAGCAAGTTCATCAAGAGCCTGTCACTTTTCGTCGCCGGCTTGCCGCTGCTGCTGCAGCGAGGCGAAGCCGCAGTCGCCACCGCAGGGGTCGACGCACCGACCGAACCGACGGCAGTGCCGTTGCGCCCGCTGAACCTGGCGCACGAGAACCTCTTTGCAGGCCACCGGTCGCATTCGAGCCATCGGTCGCACTCCAGCCATCGCTCGCACTCCTCTGGCTCCGGTGGCGGCTACTACTACGCGCCGCCACCGCCTCCCCCTGCGCCAGCGCCAATACGTGTAGCACCTGCCCCTGCACCAGCCCAAGTGCCTGCTCCGCGGGCACCCGCGCCGGCGCCGCTACAGTTCATGCCGTCGCAAGGGTCAGCGTCAGGCGAAGCGGCGCTGAACGGCTCAAGCGCCGCGCCCGCCACGGGCAAGTTGCCTGCGAGCGCGCGCCCTGCGGCCGGCCTAGGCTTGTCGAGCGATGCCCCAGCGGCTGTCGAGCTCAGTCATGCCGAGAAACGGCGGTTGCAAATCATGCGCGTGCAGATTGCACTGACCCGGCTGGGGCTCTACAACGGTCCGGTTAACGGTGTGCTCGACGACGAAACCAAGACGGGCCTCGAGTTCTTCCAAGACCTCAAGGGGCTGTCGAAGACGGGAACGATGACGACCGACACCCTCAACGCCCTGGGCGTGCCGGCCGTCAATTGAAGGGCGCCGGTTGCGCGACTAGCTCAGGTGCTCGCCGACAAGGCCGGTCATCTCGAAGGTGACGGGAAGACTGCCGCAGCGCTGGCAGCGTTCTATCGCAGAGTCGCAGAATCGCGCCTGCGGCGAGCAAACAGCGGAAGGGGGAAGACATGGCGCTTCGATTCAGGAGATCGATCAAGCTCGCGCCAGGCGTCCGATGGAACGTGAGCTCAGGCGGCTCAAGCTTTACGTTTGGTCCGCGTGGTTCGTCCGTCAGCGTCGGCAAGCGCGGCGTGTACGCGAATAGTTCGCTCCTGGGATGTTCGTCTCGCACACGCTTGGATAGCCCAAGCCGCCGTCCACCGCCACCGTCGCCACCCCCGCCTGCGACGGTGCGGATGACGTGCGCGGTGAGCGAGGACGGAACAATAACGTTCCGGGATGCTCACGGCAACGACATCCCGGAGCATTTGGTCGAGGTCGCTAAGCGACAGAACAAGGAAGCGATCCTTGCTTTGATCCAGCGTCAGTGCGACCAGATCAATGCGCAAGTCGAGGCGCTGGTGCGTGTGCACTTGGAGACGCCGGATTGTCTTGCGGATCGATCCTTTGTCGCGCCTCCCTTTAGCGAAGACCGCCCGGCGCCGCCGAAGCCTAGGATCCCCGGATTTCTGGACAACATCTTTCGAGGTCGCATGCAGCGCCTCGCGAATGCCAACGCGGCCGACGAGGCGGCGCACCACGAGGCGCTCGTCGCGTGGCAGCGCCGCAAGAGCGCTTTCGAAGCCGACTCAAATGAGCGAAAGCACTTCTTCGAAGTGCGCATCCTTCGCGAGGTCGACGCCATGGAGGAACTTCTCGGGGCCAACCTGCAGGCGATCGACTGGCCCCGCGAGACGACAGTGAGCTTCGGGATCTTCAGCGCCGGCGGCTGCGTCGCTTTGGATGTTGATCTGCCTGAATTCGAGCAGATGCCTAACAAGGTCGCCTCAGTGCCGTCCCGAGGGTTGAAGCTTTCGGTCAAGGACATGCCTGCAACGAAGCTGCAGCGCATGTACGCTGATCACGCGCACGGAATCATCTTTCGACTCGTTGGCGAGGCATTCGCGGCTTTGCCGCGAGCTCAGCAGGTAGTCGCATCGGGGTACTCGCAGCGACCTGACCGGGCAACAGGCGTCGTGCGCGACGAGTACTTGCTTTCCGTCTCGGTGCAACGCTTCGAATGGGAGTCGATCGATTTCAGTGCGTTGGAATCGATTGAGTTGGCGCAGGCGCTGGAAAGGTTCGACCTCCGGCGATCCATGCTGAAGTCCGGTCACCTCAACGCGGTCGAGCCCCACCAGGCGCCTGGGATCTGAACTGTTCGCAGTCAGTGGCCGCACCTTGCGAGGATGCCCGAGGACGGCCGACATGCGAGACACACATCCTGCCAACTCAACGCAGTGGCCGTGTGGGCGTGGTATGCATCGCCGTCGGTCTGCTGGTGGACATCTACATGGCCAGGCGTCCGCGGGCTGGATTGCCCCGGGCTCTCTCAGCTTCGAGTTCGCGATAGGGCTACCCACGACGCTCGTTGCGCTTTCGGTTGGCGTCACTGCAGCGCTCATAGCGGCTCAGCAGTGGCGAGTTGCCAGGGCGAAGTTGCACCTCGATCTTCTCGAACGCAGACTCATCGTCTATCGCGCGGTACGCGCGACCCTGATTGGCATCGCGCAGTCACCTAGAGCCGAGTCAAGGGCCGCACGATCGACAACCTCGAGGAGGAGACGCGGTTCCTGTTCGATCGCCGAATCGCGGACTATGTCAGACAAGCGCACGCAGGGTGGTTGGAGGCTGAAGACGTAGAGGACGAGATCGAGCACGAGAAAGACCCGACCCGGAAGGCTGCACTCCGGAAGAAGCGCCGCGAGCAACGCGATTGGGCTCGCGATCAGCTCACGGATGGAGAGACCGACCTCTTTGCTTCGTACCGCGACTTTGGACGGTGGAGAGGGTAGTGCTCGAAGACCTCATCGCGTGGCTTGTCGTCTGGCGACGCACCATCCTCGCCGTTGTGGCCGCGATCGTCGTGCCGCTGCGACATGGGATCTCTGCTCGACCTGGAGTACGGACATCGCAAGCCCAAAGGCGCGCGCCATCTTCGAGGCGCACCGGTGCCCCTGGGCTGCCTGCGCGCTCTTCGTGGTGCTCGTGCCCATCGTGAGGCGTGCCTATCGAGCTGACCGCCGGCTTGCTGACCGCTAGCGCCTACAGGGCCTTGGAGCCGCTCGCTCCGCGGCGATGGCAGCCCCAGTCGGATGCTCGAGAATGTCCGCTTTCGATGAGCGCCGACGTTCAACGCGCCTCTGTCGAGCGACTGCAACCAGTCGAGGTTGTGTGAAAACGCCTTGATCCGCTGATGGGATCGTCTATGGTGAGGCAACGCGACAGAGCGGGCCGGCGCATGAAGCGATTCATCGAAGGTGAGGAGCGCAGCCAGATCGTGCTGCTGCCTGAGTGCCTAGACGACTACATCGCAGACGACAACCCTGTGCGGGTCGTCGATGTCTTCGTCGACGAGTTAAAGCTCCTCGAGCTTGGCTTCGAAGGCGTAGAGCCTGCGGCGACCGGCCGGCCGTCGTACCACCCGGCGGTGCTGCTGAAGATCTACGTCTACGGCTATCTCAACCAGGTGCAGTCGAGTCGACGCCTGGAGCGGGAAGCACAGCGCAACGTCGAGCTGATGTGGCTGACTGGCCGCCTGACGCCGGACTTCAAGACCATCGCCGACTTCCGCAAGGACCATGGCGATGCGATCCGTGAGGTGTGCCGCGAGTTCGTCCTGCTGTGCCGGCGGCTCAAGCTGTTCGCCGACGGCATCGTCGCCATCGACGGGAGCAAGTTCAAGGCGGTCAACAACCGCGACAAGAACTTCACCAGCCACAAGCTGCAGGTGCGGATGCAGCAGCTGGAGCACAGCATCAACCGCTACTTGACCGAGCTCGATCGCGCGGATCGTGATCCGGAGATCGTTCTGCCCGAGCGTGTGGCACGGCTGAAGGAGAAGGTAGCCAAGATCAAGGATCAGATGCGAGGGCTTGGCGAGATCGAGCAGCAGTTGCAGTCGTCCCCGCAGACGCAGATCTCGCTAACGGACCCGGACGCACGCTCCATGGCGACCAGCAGGCTGGGCTCGGCGGTCGTCGGCTACAACGTCCAGGCGGCAGTCGATGCGAAGCACCATCTGATCGTCGCTCACGAGGTAACCAACGACGTCACTGATCGGGGACTGCTGAGCACAATGGCTAAGGCGGCCAAGCAAGCAGCCGCACATCCGAAGCCCCTCGTCTTGGCAGACCGTGGCTACTTCGAGGGGTACCAGATCCTCGAGTGCGAGCGGGCGGGCATCGCGACCATGGTGCCAAAGCCCCTGACCTCGGGAGGCAAGTTCGAAGGCCGCTTCGACAAACGCGACTTCATCTACGACAGCCGGCGCGACGAGTACCGCTGCCCTGCCGGAAAGACCGCCATCTACCGGTTCACCGCCATAGAGAACGGCAAGACGTTGCACAAATACTGGTCATCCTCGTGCGGCGGCTGTCGCCTCAAGCAACAGTGCACCCCGGCCCCAAACCGGCGCATCAGCCGCTGGGAGCACGAAGACGCATTGGAGATCGTTCAGGCGCGCCTTGACGGCGCGCCTGAGGCATCTCGGCTACGCCAGAGAACAGTAGAGCACGTCTTCGGCACGCTGAAGGCCTGGATGGGATCCACGCACTTCCTCACGAGGACCTTGCCTCGCGTGCGAACCGAGATGAGCCTGCAGGTCTTGGCGTACAACCTGCAGCGAGTGATCAAGATCCTCGGTGCGAAAAACCTGATTGCCGAGATCAGGGCGTAAGCCCGCGCGCAGGCGCGCGCTGGCCTCATGCCGACCGAAACCTTGAGCCGAGGGAGCCGCTGAGGTCATCGCGAACACACGTCCCTCTACCCAGAGCTGTTTGCACACAGCCTCAGTCTTCAGCCGGTGCCCAGGAGTCGGCTTACAGCGCCCGCCGACGCTCAGGACGCCGCGTCTGGCGGCATGCAAGAGCCCCGGCAGCTGATTCGGTCCTTCATCCGCGAGTTCGTGTCTTGCACGCACACATGACGACGCTGTTGGTGATAGGCGATCGACCGCGCAACAGACCTAGCGTGGCCACCCCCTTGTCGCGTTTTCGCGCCCTTCTCAGTACCGCTCTCGCGGAGGAGGTGTACGCCGGGTAGCTGGTGCGCGATGGCTGTTGCTGATTCGACCAGACCGGCGCGGCTGAGTGACGGGTCCGCTCACTCTGGCCCCGTCTCCTGATCGTCGGCGTCCGGCACCATGTCGCGCAAGGATGCGGCGTCCTTGTCTGCCTTGTCCGCGCGAGCGTGACGCGCCGTTGCCTGCCCTTCAGCGGCAAAGCTGGAGCTCTCCGTGGCCAGCGCTCGAAACAGGCGCGCGCGCACTTGCAAGGCGCGCATGGCACCCCAGACCGCTTCCTCCGCTTCGATCCGCTGTGCGGACTGCAGGCTCAGCAGCGAATAGGCATGCCCGGTGTGGCATCTGAAGCGTCGCATCCGGTCGTCGTTCATCTCCCACAGCACGCCGTCGCACGCAGGGCATGAGAACTCGGACGGCGTTCCGGCGGCGTTCAGCTTGGCCATCACATCGCCAGTGCCCCTGCCGATGTCGTGTTCGAGCTTCACTTGCTTCAACGTCTCATCGGCTGCGGCCGGCGCGTCAAGTGGTTCATTCACGAGTTCCACCAAGGTGTCGCCCAGCGCCGAGAGGGGAACACACCGGTCGACCTGCACCGATCTCAGCGCAGACTGCGGCATGGATTCGTGCGCGGCATCCGCCGGGTCCTGGACGACGGCCACGCCGCCACCCTCCTTGACGGCCTGCAGCCCCGCGGTTCCGTCGTTCAACCGCCCTGTCAGGACCACGCCGATCACCCTTGGGCCATAGGCGAGCGCGGCCGACCGGAACAGCGGGTCGATGGCCGGGCGCGCGTGGTGCTCCTTCGCATCTCGCGTCAGCTTGATCACACCATCCTCCACGAGCATGTGCCGGTCCGGCGGCGCGATGTGGATCACACCGCTTCTGACATGCTGCCCATCCTCGGCGTGGACCGCCGGGAGCTTGCCATTGGCCGTCATCAGCGAGGACAGGACGCTGGGATTGGCGCCGACATGCAGAACGACCAAGACCGCCGCAGGCAAGTCTGGCGGTAGCGCCCTGGCCAGCGTGAGCAAGGCGCTGACGCCGCCGGCGGACGCGCCGATCACGAAAATGTCCCGGCGCGTGCCGAGTGCGCGTTCGGTCATGACTTCTCCCGAATGGGGTGCAGGCACCAAGTGGATGCCCGCAGGCGTTTCGCCATCAGGTCTCCCGTGCGGACTGCCGCAAGGGCAAGCGCAAGGAGAAGCTTGCGCCAAGTCCCTTGCCGGCACTGCGTGCGTCCACCGTGCCGCCGTGCAGCCCGGCGAGCTGCTTGACGGCCGCGAGTCCGACGCCAAGGCCCTCCGGCGCATGGGGGTCGTTCACCTCCCGGGTGAACAGATCGAACACGCGCGGAAGCACCTCGGGGGAGATGCCGCAACCGTCGTCGCTGACCCGGATGACCGCCATGTCGGCTTCGACGGAGACATGGACGTCGATGTGCCCGCCGGACGGCGTGTACTTAATGGCGTTGCCGAGCAGGTTCAGCAGCATCTGCTGCATTCGGGTGGGGTCGGCCTCCAGCGCAATCTTCGCGGGTGGCAACACCACGCGGAGCTGCAGGCCGTGGCTGTGCGCCGCGGGGCGCACAGCCTCCATCGAGGCCGCCACCGTGTCCACCAGATCGATCTGCTGCACCTCGATGCGCGGCCGAGGCGCCTCTTGTGGCGCCTCGAACCAGTCGTCGAGCAGGCGCTTCATCGTGAGCATCTGCCGCTGAAGGACGTCCAGCGCACCTGGCGTGCCGCCGGCGCGGGCCTCGCGCTGAAGCAGCTCCGCGGCGTAGAGCACCGGTGCGACGGTGTTGCGCAGCTCGTGCAGCAGCATCGCGAAGGCGCTCGCCTTCGCATCATGGCGGTTGACTTCCGCTTGCAGGCCGTTTCGCAAGGCCTCCATGCGCATTCGAAGATCGGTGCGGTCGCGCACGATCTTGCAGAACCCCGGAGCACGGTCCTCGCCAGCCGGAATCCGTTCCAGAACGCCGCTGCTCCAGAAGCGGCCGCCGTCGCGCCGGAGGTGCCAACGCTCGTCTTCCGATCGCCCCGATGACCGGGCCGCGTCAAGTTCCTTGGTCGGCATCCCCATCTCCCGATCCTCCGGGACGAACAGGGTGTCGAAGTGTTGGCCTCGGATCTGCTCTGCGGTGTGACCGAAGAGCCGCTCGGATGCACCGACCCACTCCGCGATGCACCCTTGATCGTCCAGCAAGACGATGCCGAAGTCGCGCGTGCCCGTGATCACGCTTGCCAGCCAAGAGGGCGAGAGCGCGGCAGGGTCGCCGTCCAGGCGCGCTTGGCGATGACCGGATTCAACAGAGAGACGCATCGTCAAGCTTCATCCTTCGCCTGCCAGCCGTTCTGTGCGCAGCGCACACCGCCTGGACTGGCGCAGGCACGTCCCGCGCCCGTGCTCCCTCAGGCCTGCACCTTGCCTCGGAGGGTTGGGGCGCCTCGTTGCGCTGTTGCCGAAAGGCACCCTGGACGCCTGCTGTCCAGTGGCGCAACGAGCTCATGGCGATCGGCGAATGCGGCGCCGCCGCGGGCACGGAGCGCGCAATGGTTTCGATGTGCCTCAGCACTTCTTGCCTGCACGACATGAGGATGCGCAGCGTCTCCTCCATCGTGAGGAGGACAGATTCGCCGACCGGATGCTGCGAGCCGCAGATTCGGCCGGCCATGACCAATGCGCTCAAGCGTGCGACCCGGCCAGCAGAAGCTGCGATGCAGGCATCGAGTCGAGCGAGGTGCTGGTGTGCTGGCTGCGCCTCGCCGGCCCCTTGGCCGGAAAGCGCAAGCAGCGTTCGGTGCTGCGCTGGCATGCGATCCCCTGGTGGATGACTCGGGATCGCAGACCGCTGCGGCGCAAAGCACGCTCGCTGAGAGAGACCATGCCGACGAGGTCGACGTGGGCGCAGTATGCGCCCGATCTGCCAACCATCTGGGGTACAAGGCCCCACTCGCGACCCGCCATGGCCCCACGTCCCCTGGCGAGCCTTGCCCTGAAGGGAGTTGTCCATGTCGTCCTTCCCCGCCGATCCCCCGGTCCATGACGAGGGAACAGGGGTTGCGGCCGCTACGGCGGGCCCCGTCGCGCCGGCCGAACCCGTCGGGCATGACGCCGAGCATGCCGAGCGGCGTCGCCAAGGTGCCAAGGCGGCCGCGCGCGGCGAGGGCCGGCAGGCCAACCCGATGCTCGATTCGGTCAACCAACCCGACAGGACCGGCGAGAGCCGGCAGGTTTGGTCGCATCGACGCGATGCCTGGGACAGTGGTCACGGCGCGCAACGATCGCCACCCCGCGGCACGCCGAGCCTCGCCGCAGGCGACGGCGCCGTCCATGCTCGAGCCGCGGACGAAGCCATCTTCGGCGTCACTCGCGTGCTCACCTTCGCCGGCGAAAAAGGCCTCACCTCCGCCAGCGGGTTCTTCTTCGAGCGCGACGGCCGTCTCTTCGTCGTCACGAGCCGCCACGTGCTGTTCGATGGCCCGAGCGACCACTCCCCCGAGCGGATCGAGATTGCCGTGCGCACCGATGCCCGCGACCTCACCCGCCTGGCGACCCTGTCGATCCTCTTGTATCGCGACGGCGTGGCGACGTGGCACCAGGCGCGCGACGGCGGTGGCGAGGTGGACGTGGCCGCGCTGGAGCTCGACCGCAGCCACATGCCGGCCGACTGCGCGATACGGGCCTTCGGCCCGCAGCACCTCCCGTCGACACTCGACCAGTTCGACGTTGGTGCAAGGCTCGCGATTCCCGGCTTCCCGCTCGGCTTCTTCGACACGCTGCACCACCTGCCGGTGGTCCGGCAGGCGAGCATCGCGTCGTACTACGGCGTGCGATTCCAGGGGCTCGGCATGTTCCTCACCGATGCCCGCATGCACCGGGGCAGCAGCGGGTCGCCGGTGCTGGCGCCTGTGGCGGAGTCGGGGACCGAACGACCACGCTGGCGTCTGCTGGGCGTGCACTCGAGTCGGATGGACATGGCATCGCGCGACACCGTGCAGGACGAGTCGCTGGGACTGAACTGCGCCTGGTATGCGGATGTGCTCATGACGCTGACCGAGCCACGCGCTGCGGGCTGCTGACTGGCATCGACTGGTGGCTGCGACGGACCATTCGCGCCAAGCCCGGCCTTCGCCAGTGAAGCGAGATTCGCCCGCGATTCACGCAGCGGTGCCTGTCAAAGATGAGCCTAAAGTGGGTTCATTGCTCCATCAGGCCTCAACCATGCAAAGGCAAATGCACCGCAGGACTGCGCGGGACGTCAGCGACGCGCAGCCACTGTTCCTGCGGCTCCCAGCCGTCATGAAGCTCACCGGGCTAGGCCGGTCCACCATTTACCGCATGGTCGCGGACGAGCGCTTCCCGCGCCCCGTCCGGCTTGCCAGTCGCGCGGTGGCGTGGCGCCGCGCAGACCTCGATCAATGGAGCGAGTCCCGCCCAATCGTCACCCATTGATCGTCGCGGCCAGCTTCAGCGCGTATCCGAAGGCCAAGAGCAACAGCAGCCATTGTCCCCAGCGCCACGTGGTGAAGTGGTAGCGGCGGTTGTCCATGAGCGCCTGATGGGCCCGCTTGACCGCAACAGCAAGGCAGAGCGCAAGCGCGAATTGCTGAGCCACCCCAGTGATCCCCGAGACGCCGGCGATGACCGCCGCCCATGTCATGGGCCAAGCCACAGCATCGGCAACCGCGAGCGCACGCCGACCTGGCCAGACAGTGGCGTCAGGCCTCGGTAGACGAGCGAAGAGCATCCATGGCATGTCTCTTTCCCTTCAACTCAAGCCTAGTGCCGAACCACCTTTCGCCAGCAAACGCGCTGCCTGGTGTGGTCCATCGACGTGCGCCCGAGCTGCCCTAGTTCCGAGGGAGCCGATTGGCTGTTGATTCCTCGGAGCACAGAAGGACGTCGAGCGTGTGCCTGCCCCGCATTCGTCGGTCGCCGTGCGGCACGTCGAGCGCCGCTGCGGCCGCCGACGCAAGTGGCGAGCGCGGCGTTAATGGAGGGGACCCGCGTGAGCGGGGCGCAGGCCGTTCATGCCGCGCAAGCCCCTTGCGGCAGCGCCGTGCGGCGCTAGAGTCCGCATGCAAGGCGACCGGCGAGGAAGGCCACGCGCCTCCACCGGCGATCGCGGTCCTGGTGCTGGAGCCTTGTTTGGAAATGCTCTGTCATCGCTCCATCGTCACTTCGACGCCGGCACGGGCCAATGTTTGGCGCGGCGAAGCAAGACCATACCCTCGACATGGCACTGACACCGAGCCATATTCGAGCCTCGTGGGCTTTTGCTGCCCATAAAGTCGTCCACCAGGCAGCCCGCTAACAGCGTCCCCAAGCCGTATGGATCCCGGCGAGCTCTGCGCGGTTCGATTCGAGTGCCCGAGGTGCTCGCGAGCCGAGACCGACGAGTACGAGGTGATCCCGCCCGGCACCGCCTGCGATCTTCGTTGCGAGGGTTGCGCTCGCGTGTTCAGCGTGCTCCTGATGGAGTGCGAGAGTTGCGGCTTCGAGGACACCCTCACCGCACTGAGTTCCGCGGAGCAGATCCGCTCGACCGATTGGCACTGCCCGAGTTGCGGCAGGTCAATCCATCCTCATGAAGACGCGGAGTCGGACGCGACCACCTGAACGGGATGATGCGGTCGTCGTGAAGAGCGACGATGGCGCTGTGGCGTTCGAGTTGAGGCCGACGGACTCGGGCCTGTGTGTCCAGCGGGAGCGACGACAGCGCGATGGACGCGCACGCCTCGCACACACCGCTGTCTTCAACGAGGCCGAGTGCTTCATCCGATGGTGCGAGGCCGACTCGATCCGCTTCGACTATCCCATCGTGTCCTCCGAGGTCAAGCGGAAAGGCCATGCCTTGCTAGAGCGCCATGAGCGACCTTGCGGCACCGACGGCGACCGCAAGGGACGCTGAGTTCTTCGGCCGGATGGCCGAGGTCGCGATGAAGATCTCGCCGGGGCTTGACGCTGGCCTCGTTTCGGCCGCCCTAGCTGAAGCTCGCGATCTCTGCGGGGCCGATGGCGCGGCGTTCGCCAGCTTCCTGAAGGAGGACGAAGCCTACGAGTCTTACCGCTTCGTGCTTGCCTGCGAGCCGACCTGGTGCCTCTTCTACGAAAGCAAGGCCTGCTACATGCACGACCCCTGGCTCGAGTACACGAGAACACACGCGGAAGCGACGCTGGCTGACGCCATCCCGGCTCGGACCGCACAGGAGAAGGAAGTCGTGGCCCTGGCACGCCAGTTCGGCTTCGCCTCGGCGATCGTCGTCCCGGTACACAGTCCCCCCGGCCTGAGCCGCATCTCGGCCTTGTGCATCGGTTCAGCGCGTCCCGGCGCGTTCGACGAAGAAGCCGTGACGGCCGTTTCCGTCGCCGTCAACGGCCTGCTCGCGCGGCTGCAGGCGTGGCAGATCGCGGCGCTCAGGAATGAGCTGCTGGATCGCACGGAGGTTTCCGAGGACGACATGCAGCTGCTGAGGCATCAGTGGGAAGGCAGGTCGTCGAAGGAGGTGGCCGCCATCATGAACACCACGTCACACTCCATCGACTCTCGCTGGCAGCGGTTGAACGCGCGCCTGGGTGTGTCGTCGCGGGCGGCTGCAGCGCGGCTTGCCGCAGAGTACGGGCTGATCTGATGCCGGCTGACATGGCACCGAAACAGCTGGCCTCGGCGGCGGGATATGGGGTGATCTTCATCGCGCCGGCGCTCCTGGCAACCAGCGCGGCCGTCGGTCAACCATGGCTGGTGTTCGCTGTTGTGCTGACGCTGTTCCCGTTGGCGCGGCTGCTCTTCGGCGCCCTCTCGCCAGGTCCGGCGCCGCTCTGGAGCGAACACGCCGCGTTGCTGCTGGAGCTCCTTCCCCGCGTGTTCCTGTTCGTGCTCGCCGGCGCTGTCCTTGCTGTCCTCGCCACTTGGCATGGCCAGGCGCCCACGGGGAGGGATGCCGTGGCCTGGACGTTGAGCTTCTGGGTCACGCTCGTCCTCGCCACTTGCGTCGCGCACGAGCTGATCCATCGGGCAGGACCGGGGGATCGTCTCGCCGGTCACCTGCTCGCCGGGCTCACAGGCTACCCCATGCTGGGCTACGAGCACCTCCGGCACCATCGTCTTGCTGGAAGCACTTCCCAGGCGGAGTGGCCAAGGCTCGACGAGTCGGTGTGGCGGTTTGCGCGGCGGCGCCTGGTTCGTATCGGACAAGAGACCCTGGGCTCCAGCGGGCTCGTCTGGCGCAGAGAGAGTCGATCACCGACCGTGCGCGGCCTGCGGTGGTCGCTCGCAACCACGCTCGTCACGTTCTGCCTGTTCGGCCTGTCTGGCGGCTGGGTGGGCGTTGCCATCTATGGCGTTGCCGTGCTGCTGGCGTCGTTCGCCATGCAACTGGTGACGTACATGCAGCACTGGGGGCTCGGAGACGACTCCGCGGCGCCGGCCCGCGGGCGCGAGCTTGCCTGGGAAGACGACTGCCGCTTCCAATCATGGCTGACACTGGGCCTCAGCCTGCACCAGGGCCACCACGATGCGCCAAGCCATACCTACTTCCGAATAGGACTCTCGCCAGCCTCGCCCCGGCTCCCCACCGGCTATCTCCTGCTCATGTTCGCTGCCCTGGTCCTGCCGCTGTGGCGACGCGTGATGGAGCCAGCCAGGCAGCATTGGCTACGAGATCCCCAGGCTCCAGCATCGGCGGGCAGGCGCATCGTCTGCACCACGGCATATCGCTGAGTCACACCTCCCTCTCCACCGGGCCGATGGTCGAGACGAGCCGGGCCGCCGCACGGGAGAGCGACGCGGGATCGAGCCCATCGAGATCGACTGTCGGCACGTCTGCAGAGGCGCCGTAGTGCGAGCTGGTGGATCGTGCGTAGCAGGGGTCGTAGTGCTCCCTCATGATGGACTCGAACAGGCTGTCCGTATCGCCCGCCTCGGCGAGGCGTTCCCACTCCGCGAGCACCTTCCCGCCGACCAGCGGCTTGAGCGGCAACAGCTTGCGCACCATCGCGACAGGGTCGGCGACGAAGTGGGGATAGTCTTCGCGCCACAGGCGCACGCGCTCCGGCATCGGCGCGTCCAACTGGATCACCCGGGATGCGTGCATGCGGCGGAACAGGCTGTCCGGTAGCTGCACGTTCCCGACCTTCTTGCTTTCTGCCTCGATCCACACCGGCCTCGAGGGGTCCAGGCGGCGCAGTTCCTGAAGCAGGAGGCTGTCGAACGCCTTCTGCGACGGCTGCCGCGTGCCGGGCAGATCGCCAAGCAGCGACCCGCGGTGAGAAGCAAGGCCCTCCAGGTCGACAACCTGCCCACCTTGGTCGGCGATGGCTTTCAGCAGCCGGGTCTTGCCGCACCCCGTGGGCCCTGCCAGCACGACATAGGAGAACCGGGCTGGTAGCTCGTCGAGCGACTCGCGCACCCATTGCCGGTAGCGCTTCCAGCCGCCGGCCAGGACGTCGACCTGGAAGCCGATGGTCCTGAGGTTGTCCGCCCACAGACGGCTTCGCTTGCCGCCGCGGAAGCAGTACACGAGGAAGCGGTCGGTCTCGCCATAGCGCGAGATGAGCGGCTTGATCTGATCCGCGATGTTGCGCAGCGAGTACTCCACGCCGACGAGATAGGCACCGTGCTTGTCGGTCTTATGGCGGATGCCAACCTCGGCGTACTGCGCATCGTCGACCACAGGCAGGTTCACTGCGCCAGGTACATGGTCCTCGGCGTACTCGTGCGGCGAGCGGGCGTCGATGACCAGCGAGTAGTCGTCGAACTCGCGGATGCCGAGCTCTCGCGGAGACGGGCCACCTCGCGGCAGATCAGCGTCCATCGGTGCGCAGGCAGCTGTGCGCTGCCGCTGAAAAATCGTCCGGATTCATCGCTCCAAACATCGTCGTGCGGTCCTAGATTGGCTCCCAACGTACCGGCCGTGGGAGGGAGTCGGCGGCAAACCGGGCCGCCACCCATGGAGCCATGATGGATCAGATTGCCGGCGTTGCCCAACCCGGATGGCAACGCGATGAGCGTACTCCCGTGATGCCCACGCGGCAGCGCCCCGGGCGCCAGTCGTCCGCAAGGCCTGGGCCACCTGACTGCCCTTCCCTCGTCCGGCAGCCTAGTCGCTTGACCGCCTCCTGGCGCCTGGACGAGCAGATCTTTGAGATCGACTTGGCACCCTGGCCCTCGGGCATCGGCGTGCGTCTTCGCACCTGGGTCGACTCGCGGACGGCGCTCGAGGAGTCCTTCCTCCTGCATTCGTCCAGCGAACTCGACCGATGGCTAGCCGCAGCGCCGACGAAGTTCGGCCACCCCGTCGCGCACAAAGAGATCCAGCGATTCGCCCATGACGTCCTCCAGCCGTGCCAATGACCCCGGAGCGGAGGCAGCCCAAGCTGCTCTGCGAGAACCGGCATTGCGGCTCTGCCGAGTCGCAGGCGGTCTGTGTGACGGCGACGACCAAGAAGTCATCGCTGCCCTTGAATCCGCGGCAGAGGTCGGCCGCTTCGCGGCCGCGATGTTCGTGTGGGTCGTTCCGGATGGCGAGCATTGCTGGTACCAGTCCTTCATCGCAGGCGATCAGACATGGTGCGCTGCGGCCCTCCGCCAGCTGCTTGCCGACTCGTCGTGGCGGCAGCATGCCGCGCGCACGAGCGCACCGGCCTCGATCCGACTGTCGGGCCTGTCGCGCGCCGATGACGCAAGCGCCGACCACCTCGACATGGCAGAGGCATGGCTCATCCCGGCACCTGCGCCGCCATCGTCCGATGCCATCGGGGTGCTCGTCCTGTCGGTGCGCGAAGGGCAGCCACTTCCTGGCGAGTACGAGCTCATGCCCGTCTACAGGGCGCTCGCCCTGGCGCTGTCGGAATGGGTTCTGCGGCGCATGCGCGAAGCACTCATCGAGCGCGCGCACCTGACGGAGCGCGACATCGAGCTGCTGCGCCACGAGCAGGCGGGTCACGGGTCCAAGCGCATCGCGGCTGCACTTCTGGCTGAGCCCAAGACGATCGACTGCCGCTTCCACCGGCTCAACACCAGGCTCGGTGTTGCCAGCAGACGCGAAGCAGTGCGGCTGTGCAGCCGCTACGGCCTGCTGTGATGCAAGGCGCAAGAAAGTCGCCGAATTCAAGCAGTGGCAACAAGGTCGCGCGCTACTAGAGTGAGCCCACAGCAACGGACAAGAACGCCCGGCGAGAACCACGTTGCGAAGGAGTCCCCAGATGCACCCTACCCCGTTAGCGACGCTGCTCCCGATTGCCGCGAAGCCAATAGCGCGACGGCGCATCGCATTCATCGGAGCTCTTGCGCTTGCGTCATCGGGCGCTCTAACGACACCGATGGTGGCGCACGCGGTCGATGGCTGCCTCGTGATGCTGTGCTTGGCTGCGCCCAACTGGCGTTCCATCCCTCAGTGCGTTTCGCCGGTCAGGCAAGTGATGCGCGACTTGCAGCGAGGCAGACCGTTTCCCTCGTGCCCCATGCCCGGGGCAGGCAACTCGGCCAATCACACCTGGTCCAGCGCCCCGAACTTCTGTCCTCCGCAGTACACCCGCTTCTACGCCGTGGACAGTGGTCGTGTGTACGCCTGCGACTACGAGGGCGCGATCTCGGTCTTCATCAACGGCGCTGCGTTCACCCGTACCTGGTGGACCTTCGCCGGAGACACGGTCACCGAGTTCAGTCCTGCCGCCAAGGCGCAGCTCGGGACCTGGGACACCCGGTTCGACGACGACTATGCCGCGTGGCTCGCGATGCAGCCGCCGCCCGCTCCGCCGAGCTACGGGTACTGAGCGCCACGACCATGGAACCGGCTTCCTTTCTCGCCCTCCTGCTGGCCTGCGCGCCGGAAGTACATGCCGACACGGCGCGTGCCCTGGTCAGCGTGGAGAGCGGCTTCAACCCGTGGGCCATCGGCGTGGTCGGCGGCGCGCTGCAGCGCCAGCCGCGGCGGCGCGCCGAGGCGCTTGCGACGGCAAGGGCGTTGCACGCAGCGGGCTGGAACTTCAGCGTGGGGCTTGGACAGATCAACGTCGGCAACTTCGATCGCCTGGGCCTGACGCTTGAGTCGGCCTTCGAGCCATGCACGAACCTCCGCGCCATGCAGGCGGTCCTGTCCGAGTGCTTCGACCGCGCCACCGCAGCAAAGCCGCAGCTCGACCAGGCGAGCCTTCGTCAGGCGCTGTCCTGCTACTACAGCGGCAACTTCTCGACCGGCTTCCGGCACGGCTACGTGCGAAAGGTGGTCATCGCGGCAGCGATGTCCGCGGACCGAACTTCCCCTCATCCGACAAAGGAGACACCATGAAACCCGCATCGTTCCTCAGTTCCGCACCCAAGCTCAGCGCTGCCCTGCTTGCGTCGTTCGCTCAGGTGGCCGTGGCGCAAGGCTTCGACAAGATCAACACCACGGTCACGAACGTCAACACCATCCTGGTGACGATCTCGATCGCTGTCGTGACGATCGCGATCATCTGGGCCGGCTTCAAGATGATCTTCCAGGGCGCCCGCTTGGCCGACGTGGCCAACGTGCTCATCGGCGGCACGCTCGTCGGCGGCGCGGCAGCCTTCGCCAGCTACATCGTGAGCTGAAGCCCGCCAGCGACCATGCAAGGCGAGGCCATCTACAAGGGCGCGACGCGCCCGGCAATGAAGCTGGGCATTCCGCTCGTGCCGCTCGTAGTGCTGTTCGGCACCGGCGCGCTTCTGGTCATGTGGGGCGGCGCCCTGGTGAGCTGGTGGATTGCGCTGGTCGTCGTCGTCGCCATCGGGCCGGCACTGCTCTGGATGCGGTTCGTCACCGCGCGCGACGACCAGCGGTTCAGGCAGATGTTCATCGCCGCGAAGCTGCGCCTGCACGATCGCAACCGCCGTTTCTGGCACGCGCGCAGCTACGCACCGACGCTCTATCGAGGAGTCCGAGATGCTTGGTACCGCTGATCGAAGCGCGAAGGCTGCCACCATGCGGCGCGCTGGCACGAGGCCGAGGCACTGGACGCAGGCATTGGCGGAGAACCCGCTTGCGCGCTTCGTTCCCTTCTCGTCTCTGGTCACCGCCCACGACGTGATCACGCGAGGCGGCGACTACCTTCGGGTGTGGCGCCTTGAGGGCGTGCCGTTCGAATGCGCCGACGAGCACCAGATCGCGGAGCGGCACGAGGCGCTCTGCAGCCTGCTGCGCAACCTCGCCGGCGGACAGTGGGCCGTATGGGCGCACCGCCTCCATCGAGCCGTCAGCGACAGCCTTCGGCACCCGCCAAAGGCCGGCTTCCCGCGCGATCTGTCCCAGGCCTATCAAGGCAGGATCTCGCGCCACCGGATGATGAGCAACGAGCTGTACCTGACGCTCGTGTACCGCCCGAACGTCTCCCGGATGACGCGCGCGCTGCGATCGACGCAGCGGAACCTCCAGGAGATCGCAGGCGCACAGGCCGAGGCCTTCCGCGCAATGGAGGAACGAACCGCGTTGGTCGGACGCGTGCTTCGCGGCTTCGGCCCCCAGCTGCTGGGCGTGCGGGAGCATGCCGGGCGGAGCTACTCCGAAGTGGCGGAGTTCCTCGGCTACCTCGTCAACGGAAACTGGCGATCGGTGCCGGTGACGGCAGGGCCGCTGTATCGGGCGCTGCCCACCGCGCGCCTCTCCTTCGGCGGCGACAAGCTGGAACTGCGTCAGGGCGAGCAACGGCGATACGCCGCCCTGGTCGACATCAAGGAGTACGCCGACGCGGTGGAGCCCGGGATCCTGAACGCCCTGCTCTACGAGGCCAGCGAGTTCATCGAAACCCAGAGCTTCTCGATCCTGCCGCGGCGCGAGGCCATGCGTGCGCTGGAGCTGCAGCGCGACCAGCTGATCGCCAGCGACGACGTGGTGGCCACCCAGGTTGCCGAGATGGACGTGGCGCTGAACGAGCTCGGCGATGGCCAGTTCTGCATGGGCGAGTACCACTACAGCCTCGTCGTCTTCGGCGATGACGTGGCCGACGCCGGTCGGCGGGCGGCGCGGGCCATCGGTGCCGTCGGCGAGGCGTCCAGCCTGCAGATGTCTCCCGTTGACCTGGTGGCCGATGCGGCCTGGTTCGCGCAGATGCCCGGCAACTGGCAATGGCGGCCGCGTGACGCGAAGCTCAGCTCGCGGGCCTTCGCGGCACTGGCCAGCGGCCACAACTTCGCGCGTGGCAAGCGCGACGGCAACCCCTGGGGCGAGGCGCTGTCGCTCTTGCGCACACCCTCTGGGCAGCCCTACTACCTGAACCTGCACGCCAGCCCTGAAGGGGAAGACTCCGCGGACAAGAAGCTGCCGGGCAACACGCTGATCATCGGTTCCACCGGCGTGGGCAAGACGACGCTGGAGATGTTCCTGCTGACGCTCACGCGCAAGTGGGATCCAGCGCCGCGCCTCGTGCTGTTCGACCTGGACCGGGGCTGCGAGATCGCGATCCGAGCCCTCGGCGGCCGCTACTTCACGCTCGAAGCCGGCAAGCCCACGGGCTGCAACCCGCTGCAGCGCGAGCCGACGCCCGCGCGCATGCAGTTCTGGGAGCAGCTGATCCGGACCTGCATCGCCACGCCGGCCATGCCCCTGCTGCCGGCGGACGAGCGCGCGATCGCCGACGCGGTCAAGGCCGTGGCCATGATGCCGGCGCCGCTGCGCCGATTCTCCACGGTGCGCCAGAACCTGCCGAAGGCGGGCGAGAACAGCCTCTTCGAGCGCCTGGGCCGCTGGTGCCAGGGTGGCGCACTCGGCTGGGTCTTCGACCAGGCCGACGACCGGCTGATGGACTTGCAGGCTGCCGACGTTATCGGCCTTGACACCACCGAGTTCCTCGACCTGCCGGAGGTGCGCACGCCGGTGATGATGTACCTGCTGCAGGTGATGGAAGAACTGGTCGACGGCAGTCGGCTGATCTACGTGATCTCCGAATTCTGGAAGGCCCTCGACCACGAGATCTTCAGCGACTTCGCCAAGCAGAAGCAGAAGACCATCCGCAAGCAGAACGGCCTGGGCATCTTCGACACCCAGAGTCCGTCGGACGTGCTGCGCCACCCTATCGGCCGCACCATGGTCGAGCAGAGCGTGACCAAGATCTTCCTGGCCAATCCGGAGGCCGTGCGCGAGGAATATGTCGACGGTTTCGGGCTCAGCGAGGCCGAGTTCGACATCGTCCGCAGCCTGGGCTCGCAGGGCGGCCGGCGCTTCCTCGTCAAGCAGGGCCACGCCAGCGCGATCTGCGAGCTCGACCTGTCGGGGCTCGACGACTGCATCACCGTGCTGTCGGCCACCACCGACAACATCGCCCTGCTCGACGGCATTCGCGAAAGGCACGGCAACGAAGCGTTTCAGTGGCTTCCCGTGCTGCTGCGCGAGGTTCAGGATCGCAAGTCCAGGGACTCGAGGAGCTTTGCATGACTGCCGCACGCCAAGCACTTGTCGCTGCCACGCTCGCTGTCATGGCCTGCACGGCATCGGCCCAGTTCGTTAAGCGCAACGAAGCCGTCAAGGTCATGCCCGACGGCACCCGCAAGGTCGAGACGCCCCCCTCGTCCGCTGCCGCCAGCAAGTCGGCGCCATGTGCAGCAAACGCCGGTTGCCATGCCGGGCCGTGGCACATGATCGAGACGGCAGACGGGCTGCGGGAATGCACCGAGCCCTTCGCTCGTCCGACCACCTGCAGGGAGTCGACCTACGGGTCGCAGAAGCTGTCGCGGCTCTGGATCGCCAAGCGCGGATCGACGTGGCTGTGGTGCCAGTACCCCGACCTCGACCGGAAGTGCGTGGACATGAACGCACGGCCGCCGCTGAACCTTCCGGTGTCGGCCGTCCAGTAGCGCAAGGGAATTGCCATGTTCAGCTGGGTGGGATCGCAGTTCGACAGCGTGCTGAGCAACTACGTGCTCGGCGTCGTGTCGGCGCTGATGACTGCCCTCGCGCCGATCGCGCTGACCGCCATGACGCTCTGGGTCGCCCTCTACGGGTGGGCCGTGCTGCGCAATGAAGTGCCGGAGACGCTGCCCGTCTTCCTGTGGAAGGTCTTCAAGATCTGCCTGGTGCTGGCGTTCGCGCTGCAGTCGGGCGTCTACATCGGCAACGTCGCCGACACCGCGAACGCCCTGGCCATGGGCGTCGCTTCGACGTTCCTGCCGACTGCCGTCGATCCGAACACGGTGACGACACCGTACGCACTGCTGGACAAGTTCAACGACGACGCAAGCGCGCAGGTCTCGGACATCATGAAGGAAGCCAGCATGTTCAGGCTCGACTTGATGCTGGCCGGGGTGGTGTTCTCCATCGGCTCGGTCGTGTTCCTGTGCATCGCGCTCTTCGTGGTGACGCTGTCCAAGCTGCTCCTCACCTTCATCATCGCGGTCGGACCGCTCTTCATGCTGTGCCTCGCCTGGCGGCCGACCGCGCGCTTCTTCGACAGCTGGCTGTCGATGGTGCTGAACGCCGTCGTCCTGACCTGGTTCGCCTTCTTCGCGCTCGGGCTCAGTACGTTCATGGGCAACCAGATGTTCGTCGCGATCCAGAGCGGCGGCGGCTTCCTCGGCGCCACCTTCAATGTCCTCGGCGAGGCGACGCGCTACTGCGTGCTGATGGTCCTCATGGCAATCATCTGCTTCCAGGCGCCGAGCTTGGCATCGGCCCTCACGGGTGGTGCCGCCGTGCAGCAGGGCATCCAGATGATCCAGAACGCCATGATGGTCTCGGGTCTGCGGTCGGCGTCGGCGGCACGCAGCTCGGCGGTGCCCGCAGGCGGCGTGGTCCGCGCCGGCACCGGCATGACTTACACAGCTGGCCGCACCTCGGCTGCCGCCGCATCGTCCGGCGGCCGCTTCGCAGGATCCCTGGCGGCCGGCGCAGCAGCCTACGCACGACAAGGCTACACGGCGGCACGCACCGCCGCCTACCGGCTGGCCGCCCTGCGCGGCCGAGCCTGAACGTCACGCACAGGAGACCAGACATGCGCCCTCGCCTTCACAAGTTCGCCGCCGCAGCGTGCATCGCCTCGGCAGCGCTGGGCACCACGCCGGCACGCGCCAGCGGCATCCCGGTGGTGGACATCGCGAACCTCATCCAGACGATCCAGCAGGTGCTGAACGACATCACCGAGATCCAGAACCAGGTCCAGCAGATCAAGCAGCTGCAGGACCAGCTCGACAGCATCAATGGCTTTCGGAACCTTGGCCAGGTGTTCAACAACCCGCTGCTGCGCAACTACGTGCCCGCCGAGGCCCACACCTTCATCAATGCCGTCAATACCGGCGGCTACTCGGGGCTGACTGGGACAGCCAGGGCCTTGCGAGACGCCGGCATGGTCTACAACTGCATGGATCTGCCGGCTGCCGAGCGCACCCGCTGCCAAGCCGTGCTGGCTGCGCCGTACCAGACGAAGGGTCTGCTGCAGGACGCGATGACCGCGGCGGCGGGCCGCCTGTCGCAGATCAACTCACTGATGGGCCAGATCAACGCCACGGCCGACCAGAAGGCGGTGCAGGAGATCCAGGCGCGTATCGGCGCCGAGAACGCGCTGCTGGCGCACGAAGTGTCCCAGGTGCAGATGCTGCAGGGCCTGGCCGACACCGAGGAGCGCATTGCCCGGTCGCGCGACCGCGAGCGCCAGTACGAAATGCTGGGCCGCACAGGCAAGGTCGCCGACTACCTGCCCTAGCGAGGTTGCCCATGAATGCCGTTCTGACGGCCGGCGGCAAGCCCGTCGGAGCCGCCCCATGGCCTGACGCATCAGGCCCCGCCGAACGCGACAGCGAGTTCGCGGCCAATCGAAGCTGGGAGGTCGACCGGGCGCTGATGCTCGAACGTTCGGAACGCCGGGCGTGGCGCGTGGCAATCGCCGGCTCGTTGCTCGGACTCGTGGGAATCGCGGCCGTCTTCGTCCAGGGGCCGTTGCGCCGGGTCGTCGAGGTTCCGATCGTCGTCGACCGCGTCACCGGCGAGGCGACGATCCAGCAGCGCTTGAGCGTCGAGACCATCCCGCCGATGGAGGCGCTGGACAAGCACAACCTCGCCACCTTCGTGCGGGCACGCGAGGGCTACAGCTGGATGTTCCTTCAGCGCAACTTCGACCAGGTGGCGCGCACGGCGGTGCCGGCCGTGTTCGCCGACTACAACCGGCAGTTCGAGGGCGACGGCGCGCTGCAGAAGAGGATCGGCGCCGCCGAGGACTGGCGCATCAATGTCATCGGCGTGCGCCTGGCTGCGTCCGGCCGCCCCGGCAACCAGGGCGAGGCTACGGTCACCTACGACAAGGTGGTGCGCCTGACGGACCGCAACCTGCCCGAGGTCACCACGCGGCACGTGGCCAGCGTCGTCTACCAGTACCAGCCCAAGGTTCTGGCCAAGGAACGCGACCGGCTCGAGAACCCGTTCGGCTTCGTCGTCACCGCCTACCGGTCCGATCCCGAGATCAACACCGCCGCACCGGGGGCCAAGCCATGAAGCGGCTGGCCCGGCTAGCCTCCCTGGCCTGTGTCGCGGCCTGTGGGTCCACGGCGGTCGCTGCGGATCCCGCAGATCCGCGTCTGCGCGAAGTGGTCTACGACCCGCGCGCTGTCGTCACCGTGCCGGTCAAGCGCGGCGTCGTGACGCTGGTCGTGCTCGATGCCGACGAGGCGATCACCGAGGTGGCAGCCGGCCTGGGCGGCGACTGCACGAAGGCCGATGCCGCATGGTGCATCGCAGCCCAGCCCGGAGGCCGGAACCTGTTCGTCAAGGCCAAGAGCTCGGCCAGCGCCGCGAACACCCTGGCCGTGGTCACCGACCGCCGAACGCACAGCTTCCGCTTCGTCGTGCTGGCCGACGGCGACCCGAAGCCGCCGGTCTACCGGCTCGTCGTCAAGGCACCCGCCCGGGTGGCGCCCCCGGCGCGCCTTGCGCTTCGCAACGCGGCACCACCTATGGCGTTGCCTGTCGTGCCTCTACCCCCGTTACCGCACGAGGTTGTCGCCGAGCGCCTACAGGCCAAGCCGCAGGTGATGAACACGCAGTACTCGGTCGCCGAGGGCACCGGGTCTCAGGACATCGTGCCGACCCTGGTCTACGACGACGGGCGGTTCACCTACCTGCGCTTCCCCGGCAACCGCGAGGTGCCGGCCGTGTTCCATGTCCTGGGCGACGGCAGCGAGACGCTGGTCAACGCCCGCATGGAGGACGACCTGCTGGTGGTCGATCGCGTCAGCCGGCGGCTGATGCTGCGGGCGGGCTCGGCCGTCGTCAGCCTTTGGAACGAAGCCTTCGATCTCGACGGCAGGCCGCCGGGTGACGGCACAACGGTGCCCGGCGTGCAGCGTGTGCTGAAGGCCGACGTGAGTGGCAACAACGCGCCTTCCGAAGCGCGCAAGGGAGCGACACCATGACGCACGACCCGAACGATCCGCGGAACCGCGATCCAAGCCCGGGCGCGGAACCCGAACCCGACGGCAATGCCATCTCGCCCCTGCCCGGCGAGCCCGGCATCCCCAACGTCGCTGCCCGGCAGCGCGTTTCGATGTCGAAGAAGGGACTGCTGGCCGTGGCGCTGCTCGTCGGCTCCTTGGTCGCGGTGGCCGCCGTCAGCATCCAACGCTTCTCCGCCAGCGGAAAGAAGGCCGACGAGACCGAGTCGAAGCTTGTTCGGGACAGGCCGGCCGCCGCCACGGCCGAACCCCGCAGGCTCGAGATACCGCCATCTCCGGCCGCCAGCGCCTCCGTGGCGACCGCGCCGCGCATCCCCGCCCTGACACCTACGGGCGAGGAACTGGCCGAGCCCATCGGGGTGCGGCGCACCGGATCGGCGGCACCCGCACCGGGTGGCCCGAAGGTGGTCCCGCCGGAGGATGCCCCCGTCTTGCTGGTCACCACCCGGCCGGGGGTAGTCCCTCCGCATGGGGCGTCCACCCGAAGGATGGATGCTGGTGCGCCGCCTGACGAGGGCCTGACGGCGGCCGAGCCCGCCGATACGAACGATCCGATCGCTGCGACGTCGCGCAACCTGCAGGGCTATCAGCGCCAGCTCCAGGGCCTGCTCGACAACCTTACCAAGACCGCGGCACTGGCCACGGGCCAAGTCAGCGGACCGCTGCCATCGGGGGCCCTCCTTGGTGGGCCCCCGATGGCAGGCACCGCACCCATCGGTGCGCCACCTGCAGGGGGTGGCCTGTTCGGGGGCCAGCTTCAGGGGTCCTCCACCCCGAAGGTGGCGGCATCCATGCTGGGGGATCGCAGCCTGACGCTGCCCAAGGGGACAGCGTTCACTTGCGCGCTGAAGACCAAGGTGATCAGCGCCACCTCGGGCCTCGTCGGCTGCCAGGTCCAGCGCAACGTCTTCAGCGACGATGGCCGCGTGCTGCTGATCGAGCGTGGCTCGCACCTTGACGGTGAGTACCGCATCGCCTCGGTCCGGCCGGGCACGGTCCGCATCCCGGTGCTCTGGACCCGCATTCGCACGCCAATGGGCGTCACGGTGGACATCGACTCGCCCGGCACCGGCCAACTCGGGGAGTCCGGCATTGACGGCTACGTCGACAACCGCTGGGGCGAGCGCATCGGCGCAGCTATGCTGCTGTCGCTGATCGACGACTCGGTCAAGCTGGTCATCCAGAGCCAGGCCAGCGATCATCAGGCCGACACCATCTTGCTGCCGTCCACCACGGGCAACACCAGCAAGCTCGCCGAGAAGGTGCTCGACAGCACGATCAACATCCCGCCGCTGATCTACCAGAACCAAGGCGGCATCGTCGGCATCTACGTCGCCCGCGACATGGACTTCTCGTGGGTGTACGAACTGCGGCCGACGGCCGTTGCACAGCCTCGCGAAGGTACGCAATGACCCAGCACGCCTCCGAGCGCGAGGATCTCGGCGAAGGGTGGTGCGGCGATGCCACGTCGGTGGTCGAGTTCCTGCGACCTCTGCGCGAGCAACTCGATGCGCCCGGCGTGCTGGAAGTCTGTGTCAACCGGCCCGGCGAACTGCTTGTCGAGACGGTGCGCGGCTGGCACGCAGTGCCGGCCCCGGAGATGACCCAGGAGCGCTGCTTGTCGCTGGCCACCGCCGTCGCCACCTTCTGCGACCAGCAGGTCAACCAGGAGCGACCGCTGCTGTCGGCCACGCTGCCCAGCGGCGAACGCATCCAGTTCGTCATTCCGCCGGCCGTCCCCCGCGGCACAGTGTCGATCACGGTGCGCAAGCCGTCGCACCTGATCAAGCGGCTCGATGACTTCGAGCGCGAAGGCCTGTTCGAGCGCACGGCCACCGTGACGCGCACGCCGAACGCCGAACTGCTGCCGTTCGAGCGCGAACTGGTCAAGCTGAAGGACGCTGGCCGCTATGCCGAGTTCCTTCGACTGGCGGTGCGCAGGCACCAGACCATCGTCGTCAGCGGAAAGACCGGATCGGGCAAGACCACCTTCATGAAGGGCCTGGTGGAGGAGGTGCCGAAGCATGAGCGCCTCATCACGATCCAGGACACGGCAGAGCTGACGCTGCCTAATCACCCAAACGTGGTCCACCTGTTCTACAGCAAGGACGCCCAGGGCACGGCGCGCGTGACGGCCAAGTCGCTGCTCGAAGCCTGCCTGCGCATGAAGCCGGACCGCATCTTCCTGGCAGAGGTGCGCGGCGATGAGTGCTTCTACTTCGTGCGCCTTGCGGCCTCGGGACACCCGGGCAGCATCACCAGCGTCCACGCCGGCAGCTGTGCGCTCGCCTTCGAGCAGATGTCGCTGATGATCCGCGAGACCGGCGCCGGCGGTGGCCTGCGCATGGACGAGATCAAGTGGCTTCTGAGCGTCGTGGTCGACGTGATCGTGCAGTTTGATCGCGACGAGCGCGGACGCTTTATCTCCGAGATTCTCTACGAGCCCAGGCGGCTGCGGCTCGGCCGCTGGGATCTGCAGGCGGTCGCGACATGAGTGACGTTGCGGCCCTTCCGTTCTCGGCTTGGCCCACTGGCCGCAAGGTCGCAGCCGTCGCGTTCGCCGTCATCGGCTACGGGGCGCTGGCCTGCGCGGCGGTCTACTTGGCCGGCGTGCTGTTCCTGGTGCTGAACAAGGCGAACCCGAAGCAGGCCCAGTTTGACAGCATCGTCCACTACTGGGACCTGTATGCCGATGACGACCGGCTGCGCAAGAGGCTGCAGCTCGCGATCGGCATCTCAGGGATCGGTCTGCTCATCCTTCTGCCGACCGGTCTGGTCGCTGCGGCGCGGCCGCGACGGGCGCTGCATGGCGACGCCCGATTCGCCACCCCGGCCGAGGTTGTTCGGGCGGGGCTCACGGGCGGCGACGGGCAGCCCGGCATCCTCATCGGCCGCCACCACGGCAAGTTCCTGTCGCTGCCGGGCCAGCTCTCGGTGATGCTCTCCGCTCCCACTCGCAGCGGCAAGGGCGTTGGCGTCGTCATCCCGAACCTGCTGAACTGGCCCGACTCGGTCGTGGTGCTCGACATCAAGGGTGAGAACTTCGACCTGACAGCCGGCTACCGGACGGCGCACGGCCAAGCGGTGTATGCCTTTTCGCCCTTCGACGAAGGCGCGCGCAGCCACCGCTGGAACCCGCTGAGCACCGTGCGCACCAGCCCACTGCACCGCATCGGCGACCTGCTGGCCGTCGGACAGGTGTTCTTCCCCAACGATGGTGGCAGCACGTCGTCGGAGGCCTTCTTCAACGACCAGGCGCGCAACCTGTTCCTCGGCATCGGCCTGTACCTGCTGGAGACGCCGGAGCTGCCGAGGACCATCGGCGAGATGCTGCGTCAGTCGTCGGGCAAGGGGCAGCCGCTCAAGGACCACTTCAGTGCGACGATCCGGCAGCGGGCGGAGGACGGCAAGGCGCTTTCTGACGAATGCGTCGACGCGCTGCAGCGGCTGCTGTCGAACTCGGAGAACACGCTCTCCAGCATCGTCTCGACATTCAACGCGCCGCTGGTGATTTTTGCGGACGCAGTGGTTGACGCGGCGACGAGTGAGGACGACTTCCGGCTCGAGGACGTGCGGCGCCGGCGGATGTCGATCTACGTCCGCATCCCGCCGAACCGGCTGGCCAACGCCCGGCCGCTGCTGAACCTGTTCTTCTCGCAGCTGGTGAGCCTGAACACCCGCACGCTGCCGAGCCAGGACAAGTCGCTGTCCGTGCAGTGCCTGCTCGTCAACGACGAGTTCGCGGCGATGGGCCGAGTCGGAATCATCAGCTCGGCGGCCGCCTTCCTGGCCGGCTACAACCTGCGGCTGCTGACCGTCGTGCAGGCGATGTCGCAGCTCGACGCTGTCTACGGCGAGAAGGAAGCCCGGACCTTCGCGACCAACCACGGGCTGCAGATCCTCTACGCACCGCGCGAACAGCGCGACGCCGACGAGTACAGCGCGATGCTCGGACACTTCACCGAGCGGGCGACCTCGCGCGGGCGCAGCCGGTCCTTCAGCGGGCGCGGGAGCACGACGGTAAGCCGAAACGAGTCGGAGCAGCGGCGGGCGCTGCTGCTGCCGCAGGAGTTCAAGGAACTCGGCTCCGAGCGGCTCGTAATCGCGATGGAGAACTGCAAGCCGATCCTGGGCGAGAAGATCCGCTACCACCGCGAGAAGGTCTTCCAGGACCGGCTGCTGCCGCCGCCCGCCGTGCCGGCGATGGATATGGACCTGCACTTCGCGAAGGTGCAGCGCCGCGTGGCCTGGGCGCCGGACGAGCTCGGCGCCGACCAGGGAATGCGGCTCGAGCAGCTCGCGATCGACAGGACTGACCTTCCCGACTTCGCCGCGGCGGAAAACGATGTCGACGTAGAGGCGGCCGTCAATGGGCTCTTCTTGCACACGCTCGTATCCGGGCCGACGGGTGGCGTGGTCGAGGAAGTGCGAGTGGAGCTGCTCGACGAACCGCTCGACGCGGGAAGGGAGCGCGAGCTCGGCCAAGAACCACGTGCGACCGAACAGGTGACCCCATGACCCAATCTCTGACGCTGCTGCCCTGGCTGCCCTGGCTGCTGGTGATCACGTCGTGCAGCTCGCCGCCAAAGCCGCCGACCGTCGACGAGTCGCGCAGGCGGCCGGTGAACACCGCGATGGCGGTCGAGCTCCAGTCCTGTCGCAGCGACCTCGAGAACACCCGCATCCTTGCCAAGGAGAGCGTGCGCAGCGCCGAGGCCAGCAGCCACGCGATGGCCCGTATGGTGCAGCAGCAGCAACTGCTGGTGCGGGGTGTCGAGGCGAGCGCGGCTGAACAGGGCAGGCTTGGGCGCAACCTGCTGGTGCCAGTGCTGTTCGAATTCGGCAGCACGCAGGTCAACGTGCCCCAGGACGAAGCAACCCGCATCGTCGAGGAAGCGAAGTCGGCGCCGCTGGTGATGTTGCGCGGTCGGACCGACGGCTCTGCCGAGTCGCCGGCGGAGAGCGTCATCGCCCGGCAGCGCGCCGCAGCGGTGGAAGCCTGGCTGGTGCAGACGGGTGTCGACCGCGCTCGTATCCGGACCACTTGGCAGCCGGTCGGCGACTACGCCGCGGACAACACCACCGCCGGCGGGCGCACGCTCAACCGTCGGGTCGAGATCGAAATTTACCGAGCCGCGCCTGTCGTGGCGAGACTGGATACGCCGCTCGCTCGCCGGACTACGGCGGACTGAAGCGACACCTGAACCGGAGAACGAGATGGATGACTCTCGCACATGGAAAAACGGCGGCACGGTCGAGCCAGGTAATCGCGCTGCGGTTGCCGTCAAGACCTTTCAGGCCTACCAGGGCCAGACGGTCGCCGGCTTTCAGGCGCCCGATCCGGCCGAGGGCACACGCTTTGAGCTGCGTGATCCGACCACGGACCTTGTCTACCACTCGAAGAGTTTCGACGACATGGTCGCAAAGGCTGAGCGCAGTGGGGCGCTCCGGTTCTCGGGGATCGACGAGCAGGGGCAGCGCAGCTTCGTGCACAAGGTGGACGGCAAGTGGCAGCGGCCGGCGTGGCTCAAGGCAGAACAGGCGCCCGAGCGGGAATCAGGTGAGCGACCCGCGCTTGACGCTAAAGGCGTCGCCAAGGCACCTAAGGTCGTGTCGCTCGCGCCAGCCAAGAGCGTGGACGCAACGGTGGCACGGGTCGACGCGGACGCCGAGCGCTCCGCCCAGATGGCGCGCCTTGAGGCCGCGTTAAGCGAGCGCTACGTGATCAAGCGCGCAATGGTGTCGATCGGCGACAAGCCGGTCGGGCAGACCGAGTACCGGTTCCGCGGCGACACGTCACGGGTCGCCTTCACCGAGTCCACCTTCCGCCTCGCCACCGACACCAACAGCCCGTCGGTCGCCCGCTCGATGGTCGATGTCGCCCAGGCGCGCGACTGGAAGGCGCTGCGCCTCTCCGGCCACGAGGAGTTCAGGCGAATGGTGTGGTTCGAGGCGTCGCGGCGGGGCGTCAAGACGATCGGCTACGAGCCGCTGCCGAGCGACCAGGCGTGGCTGCGCAGCGAGCAGCAGAAGCGGGCCGTCAACCGCATCGAGCCTCAGGCTGCCGCGGCCGGCGCTTCGCCTCCAGCGAAGGCATCGGCGCGCGGCGGCGGCAGCCGTAAGGCGGTGCTGGCCGCGATCGAGGCGGTGCTGGTAGCTCAGCGCGTGCCGGAGAAGAAGCGCGAGGCGATCATGTCCGCCGCTGCTGACAACCTCGCCCGGCGCCTCGCGGCCGGCGAGGTCCACAAGGTCAAGGTGTACGACAAGGCAGCACCGCAGCAGCAGCCGGTCGTGCGGCCGGCGCCGGAGCAGCAGCGGGCCCGGGAGCGCCTGGGGCACGTTCGGTAGCTGTGAGGCTCGCTCGATGGGCGTGTACGTCTTCGGCGGCGCTAGGTTGTCGTCCGAGGACGAAGGGTTTGCGGAGGCGCTCGCCGCAGCGCATGCAAACCGCCTTCGGCCGAGATGCCTGTGCCTCGTGCAGGGCGTGGAGATGTACGTGGCTCGCCTGGCGGACACGGACCACACGTTTAAGCTGAAGCGCATGCCGGGGACCGGCAGCCACCATGCGCCAGACTGCGCCGCGTACGAGCCGCCGCCTGACGCGTCTGGGCTTGGGCAAGTGCTGGGCTCGGCTATCCAGGAAGACCCTGCGACAGGAGAGACGGCGCTGCGGCTCGGGTTCTCGATGTCGAAGGTCGGCGGCCGGACCACAACGCCGGCACCCGGAAGCCCATCGGAAAGCGTTGCCTCGGACGGCGCCAAGCTGTCACTACGCGGGCTGCTGCACTACCTCTGGGACCAGGCTGAGCTGACCCGCTGGCACCCTGGCTTCGCCGGCAAGCGAAACTGGGGCACGGTGCGCAAGCACCTGCTGATGGCCGCGGAGAACAAGGTCGCGCGCGGCGAGGCGATGCGCAGCCGGCTCTACATCCCGGAGCCGTTCTCGGTCGAGCAGCGCGATGCGCTCAACGCGAGACGGCTCGCGCAGTGGAGTCATGCCGTCGCGACGCCCGGCAAGCCGCAGCAGCTGATGCTGCTGATCGGCGAGGTGAAGGAGATCGTGCCCGCGCGCTACGGCTACAAGGCCGTCGTCAAGCACTTGCCGGACCAGGGCTTTGTGATCGACGAGCCCCTCTACCGGCGCCTGGGTCGATGCTTCGACACCGAGCTCGCGCTCTGGGCGTCAGCCGAGACCGTTCACATGGTCGTCATTGCGACCTTCGGCGTGAGCGAGGCCGGGCTACCCACGATTGGCGAGATGTCGCTGATGCCGGTCACGCCGCAGTGGTTGCCGATCGACGACTCGTTCGAGCGGCAGCTCGTCGAGCGGCTCGTCGCCGTAGGGCGGGAGTTCATCAAGGGGCTGCGCTACAACTTGCACCGAGCGCAGTGCGTCGCCGCGGCGACGCTCACGGATACTGGGAACACAGGGTTCCCGCTGTTGCTCCTTCCCCCGAGTGCCGACACGACGGTCCTCGCGGACGTCGGCGCAGGCGGTCGCTCGGCAGCGTGGGTTTGGAGGCCGGGGGCGGAGCCGATGCCACCGTTTCCGAAGCCAGTCGGCTCAGGGAAGGCCAAGGCGACCGATCCAGGGAGAGCCTGCGGTTCCGATGCCGCTGAGGCGATGGGCGGCACCGCCGGTGCGTTGTAGACCGGGAGCGACTGCAGCGGATCTAACCCACCAAGCCAAATCGCCGCGCAAACCGCTCGAGCACCTCGTCGCGCCACACCACCAGCACGGCGCGCGTCAGCTGCGGATCGGCCGGCGGCCCTGACCAGCGTCGCCACTCCTCGGGCGTCATGCCGCAATCGAACGCGGCCGCGACGAGCCGGCCGAAGGGCGACGCCGGCGCGATCCACGGGGCACCGCGGTCCAGGTGCCGGCCTGTACTGCCCCGGAACACGATCTCCAGCGCGTCGGCCGCTGGCGCACCGGGGTGGGAAGCGGCCAGGGCGACAGCAGCTGTGGCCTGATGCTCGAGCGACATGCGCTGCAGTATGCGGCTGCCGGGCCCTATGGAGCCCACGCAACCAGGGTCACCGGCACGGTGTAGGCCGTACCTTCGGATCGCGGCGCGGCTTCTCGATCGCCCTTGGCGGCCCAGCCTCGTCGTCCACGCCCGGCTCCCGCTCCCACGCGCAGCAAACGTACGCCACGCCGGCGGTCGTTAGGCCCGTGAAGTGGCAGCTTGCCAGCAGGGTCGGCGCTCGACGTACGGGGAGAAGTGCTTCATGCCGGCCGGCGAAGCCGATCACTCGGTCGGAGTATGTGAGGTAGACGAGCGTATTGCGCGGGGAGTCGGCCATGCGCACGACGCGAAGGCGTTTGAAGAGCAGCAAGATGCGCTCGCTGCACATCCTCGCGCTTGATCGGCTGGGGGAACGAGATCGGCCCGGTCTGACGGCACGCGATGGACGCCTCGGCCTTGTCCTCGGCAAGACCAAGCCCGCCCTTGATGCCGCCCGTCTTGACGCGCGAGACGTAGCAGGTCACGTCCTTGACGCCCGGGTCGTCGTAGGCGTCGACGACGATCGCGTGTGAACGGGCCCCATCAGCTTCAACACCGTATGAATTCGCCGATGCGCTGAGCATGGGCAGCGCCGGCGACCGCCAGCAGCCTACCGTCAGTGTTGTACCCAAGCGGCGGCGAGCCGCACTTGGGGAGAAGAACGGAGAAGGCGCCCGGAACGGTGGCTCATGCCATGAGCCAGGTGCGTGTCATCGTGGGCGCCTAGACCCGTCGTGTAAAGTCTACCGGTTGTAAAGGCAAACGGTAGGTATCGCCATGTCTGAGCGAAAGACCGAGGTCGTGAACTTAAGGATGTCGCCCCGAGTGAAGGAACTTCTTCGACTTGCTGCCGCGCATGAGCGACGGACATTGTCGAACATGCTCGAGGTCCTCATCGAAGACTTCTGCTCCGGGAAAGGCTTGGCGCCTCCTGACGCCAAGCCACGACCTCGAACAAGGGATGCAACAGCTTCCCCTCACTGAGCAGACCCATGGCCTTCCCTAGAAGAACGACAACGACCACATGAGCGAGTTCCTGGGCCCAAGTGCCCTCCATCAGCTGGGCCAGTCCCGGCAAGCTTCGCTTCCCTTTGAAGACGCCTCTTCGGCGAAGTCCGAACTGTCCGTGAAGCCCTTCTTGCGCTGGGCCGGCGGCAAGACGAGGCTGCTGGGATCGTTGCTGCCGTTCGTTCCTGCATCGTTCAAGGACTATCACGAGCCCTTCCTAGGCTCCGGTGCCATGTTCTTCGCGCTGCGGCACAGAGCCCAGGCTTGCTACCTCGCAGACCTCAACACCGAGCTGGTGAACCTGTGGTGCATGATTCAAGGCAAGCCAGATGCTTTCCTGAAGCGGCTCCAGCCCTACATGCAGCGCCAAGGTGAGGAGGCTTACTACCAGGTCCGAGACGAAGCGCCAAGCCATCCCCTGGAGCGGGCCGCCCGGTTCTTCTACCTCAACCAGACCGCGTGGAACGGCTTGTGGCGAGAGAACAAGTGGGGCGTGTTCAACGTGCCGTGGGGAGCCCGCGCGTTCAAGGGCATAGACAAGGCGGTCCTGACTGGCGTGAGCCGAGCACTCGAAGACGTCCAGATCCGAGAGCTGGACTTCCGTGAGGCTGCCAAGCAGACCAAGCGCGGGGACTTCATTTACTTCGATCCGCCCTACCTGCCAGTCTCAGACACGAGCAAGTTCGCTGGCTACAACGGCAGGCGGTTTCGCAAGCACGATCTCGAGGAGCTCGCTGACCTTTGCAGGCAGCTTACCAAACGAGGCGTGCAATGGATGGTGTCGAACCGAGACAACGAGCACATTCGCGAGATCTTCTCGCACGCCACGGTGGTGCCCTTCACCACTAGGCGCTCAGTTGCGGCGCAGAACAAGCGCCACGTTCAACCGAAAGACTCACCAGAAGTCGTTGTTGTGGGAGGCCCGGGTCGATGAGTGCGAGAGTTGTTCAGGCGGTCCTATTCGCCAAGTACACCGCATCCAACTTCAAGGCGCTCTACGGGCGATTGCCTGGGTCAACCACTTACACAAAGGACTACATACAGCTGCCAGAAGGCGTGTCGTCGCGATTGAAGCCTGTGCTGGGCGGCAATGGCATCAATGTGCCTGTTCAATTCGTTTGGCCAGGCGGTGCGCAGTCCGGACACTTCTCATGGTCAGTAGACCGGTTTCATCTACGGTGGCCTACTGACACGCCTCCTCCACCTTGGAAACTCGGGAACGTCGGACAAGACCCAGCGGCGAGCCTGCCTGGCAATCCTACGTTGCGTACGGAAGCGCAGGCAAACCCCCAACTTCAGAATATCGACAACTCAGGGGCCAAGCCATGGCTGGTTGCTGTCAAGCTCGCCGGGGATGGCAACAACCTTCACCTACGGGTCTACTTCGAAAACCCACCAGCTGGACTAACTGACCGAGGCATCGCCCAGTTGCCCACGAAGGTCCGCGACGAAATGGCAGGTCTCGGCGGCAACGCCGCATCTGGCTTCGTCGACTGGAGCGACTGCATCAGACCGGTGTCGCCTGTGCGGGCACAAAAGCTTGTCCAGGAGATAGTGGCAGCGCTGCAGCGGGACCCGAACGTGCTCCTCGTTGGCCCGCCTGGGACCGGCAAGAGCGTTGCGCTCGAGGATCTGCGCAACCTCTACACCGGGAAGGCCTCGACCGGCACTCCGACCTTTGACCCAGACTCGTGGTCAGGCAGTTGGGGTACCTATCAAGTCGATGCTCGAGCCGAAAGCTTGGTCTTCCATTCGTCCTACGCGTACGAGAACTTCGTCGCTGGGCTATTCCCAAAGGCCAATCAAGGCGGCGGAATCGACTTGGAGGCAAAGCCCGGTCCGCTACTTTGCCTCGGACATTGGGTAGGCAGCACTGGGCGAAAGGCCCTGCTTATCCTCGACGAGTTCAACCGCGGACCCGCAGCAGCCATCTTTGGGGACACGCTTAGTCTTCTCGACAAGGACAAGCGGGTTGGGCCAGGTCGGGTTGCCACGCACATCCAACGTCCCTACGGCGGGCACCCCATGCGCGTGCCGAAGAGCTACCAACGCGACATGGCCGCTCCGACTGAGGATGTCGACGGCGAAATCAGCCTGCCTACTAATCTGCACATCGTCGCGGCGATGAACAGCACCGACCGTTCAGTGGCGCCGCTCGATGCTGCGATGCGACGTCGCTTTACGGTTATCAGAGTGCGTCCAGACTACGAAGCGCTCGGCGCGCACTTAGGCCTCACTGACGCCGAGATGAGCGCTGCACTACCTGCACCCCTCACAGCGGCGCAGCTGGACGCCAAGGTAGTCGCCCAGCTTGCTCTGCGGGTGCTGCGTTGCATCAACGACCGAATCGAGTTCGCGCTGGGCGAAGACTTCCTGCTCGGACATGCGCTCGTCTGGGGACTGTCTGAGGTCGACTCAGCGCGCAGACTGCGGCAACTTTGCCAGGCTGTGGATGCCAAGATTGCTCCGACCTTGCGCATGACCTTTGTCGACCAAGACGAGGTGCTTGGCGCCGTGTTGGGCATCCCGGAAAGCCAGCAAGTCGGACCTACCGACCCAGAGCCTGCCACTCACGTCGCCTACTGGCGCAATGCGCCCGTAGCAATTGCTTCCATCACGCCCAAGCGCTTGATGCTGCGGACCCTTCAGCGGCTTGACGTTGCTCAACAACTGGCAGCACTTGGCGAGCTCTGCAAGGACTAGGGCCGCCTGAGATGGCATCCGTAGAGGTTGTAGAAGGCCAGAGCTTTGCTCTGAGCAAGCCAGACGCAGAGCGCATGCGGGATGCCGCCGAGCGCTTGCACGCAAAGCTCAAGCCGTCGTTTACCTTGCTCTCTGAGCGCGCAGGGAGCTTCCAGCTCAACAACGTGGTGGGCACCATCGACCTGGGCGCCGGCACCGTGCTTCAGGTTTCCCCGAAAGTAGCGACGGGCGCTGACTGGGCGACAACGGTCGTCTCCTTGCTCACAGGACATGAGGGCGTTGACGTCGCGGGGGAGCGACGAGCCGGTCTGTCCAAGAACCACAACAACCTGTTGGACGCAATCGCGGGTGTGTTCCTTCGAAGGCTGGAGCGCGCCTACCGGCAGGAGGGCCCAATCGTTCTGCTCGAGCGAAAGCGTCGCGAGTCACCAAGCCTAAACGGCAAGTTGGATGCTTCCCGTTGGGCGCGCTCGGCTTTGTGGAGACCTCACGTCTTTCCCGTGGTCCGAACCGAGTTCGCTCACGACAACCCCTTCACGCGTGGCTTGCTCGTCGTGGCCGACACTCTGGCGGGCGCTTCGTCGGACCTGAAGACACGCAGCCGGCTGCGAGTGCTTTCCCGCGACCTGGCTGCAGGCATGAGCTGGGGCTCTGCGCTTCCCGGCGGCCTGGCAAGCCGAGCACTTCCTGAACAGTGGAGCGCCTACAAGCCTGCCTGGTCGCTTGCCATCGCCGTGCTGTCCAAGACCACCCTCTTCGGTCCAACAGGCGGTCACAAGGGGGTGGGACTCGCCGTCGAGGCCTGGCCACTGCTCGAGACGCTGCTTCTTCGGCTGTTGCAGGGCGTCGAGCGCGAAGGGAAGCGAAGGGGCCGCAGCATTCAAGGCCGAATGAAGGGCGCTGTACCTCTGCTCGCACCGAAAGGGCCGAAGCCTCAGGAGAGGTTCTCGCCGGAGCCAGACGGCAGGCTCTACGAAAACGGTCAGCTGGTCGCTGCCTTTGAGGCGAAGTACACGTCGTTCGATGGGAAGTCACCCGACCGCGAGCACACCTACCAGGCTGTTGCGACGGCTGCTGCCTGCGGTGCGCCGCTGGCTGTCCTCGTCTACCCCGAGGAGTTCGCCCCTCTGGTGTGGGACGTCAAGGGCTCGTTCGGTGCCCCGGTACGCTTGGTGGCACTAGGCCTTGGCCTCTACAAGTGGAGGCCCCTCGTCGAGTTCGACCGGTGGGCCGCGGACGTTCTCAGAGTGCTCGATGGCTTGCGAAGCGCTCCAGCTGCCGCTATGCCCGTTGCAGCATGAGCGCAGTCTGGGAGTCGGTCCGGGTGGCCGCTGGTGAGGTCTGCCCCAAGGGCCCTGCACGGTTGGCGAACCTCTGCGTCGCAGCCGCAGCCCACCATCTGGGCAGGTCGGGGCGCAAGGTTGCATGGGGAGCGTCGCAGCTTCAAGCGCTCGTGAAGGAGCTGGCACTCTCACCGGTGCCCGAAACGACCGACGATGGCGTCCAGTGGCAGCGGTTGTCTGAGCTTGCCCGCGACGCGGCGCACCTCGGACAAACGCCAGCCGGCATGCACTCCTGGGCCGCTGCCTACCAACGGGCGACAACTACCCAGAAGGCACTGGGTGCTTACGCCACCCACAACGCCTTCGCATCAGCCCTGGCTCGCATCACTATCGGCCCTCTGGGCTCGGGACGCATTCCACGAATGGTGGACCCAAGCGTCGGAGCGGGCAACCTGCTCCTGGCAGCTGCCGAGCTCTACGGTCGCGGGGGAACGGATGCCCAGCTTAAGCGCTTCATCCTGTCGCTCCATGGAGTCGAGCTGGACCCGGTCGCGCGAGAGTTGTGCTGCTTGTTGCTCTGGCTCATGGGTTCTACAGCCGGCGTGAAGCTCTCGCACGTCGCCCGAAACATCCGCCACGCCAACGCCTTGACGCTGGACTGGTGGCAGGAGTTCGAGCTCTTTGAGGTGCTGTTGATGAATCCACCTTGGGAGTCACTGCGGCACACGGTGGAAGACGACCCGGGCGGTGAGCGAGCCAGGACGCTGGCGCGAATGAACTCGGCTTTGGCTGGCGCGCCGGGTCTTCCGCCCCTCTACTCGGCGCAGGGCACAGGAGACCGCAACCTGTTCAAGGGGTTCGTCGAACTGGTGCCACATCTCCTTCACCCGGGCGGTCGAGTCGGAGCGCTGCTGCCCGCTGCGTTTGCGTCGGACGCCGGCATGACTGACCTTCGCGAGCGCTACCTGCAGCAGTTCGAGATTGCCAGGTGGACGAGCTACGAGAACCGCGGTGGCTACTTCCCCATCGACAGCCGCTACAAGTTCGGTCTGCTGGCGGCAACCCGGTCAGATGCAGGCACACGGAAGCTGTCGGTGCGCAGCTTCGCTACTGAGCCCGATGAGGTAGACGCCCCACACATCGAGCTGGGTCGTGACGACATCAAGTTGCTCGGACGTGAATACCACATCATTCCCGAGCTGGTGCATGAACGAGAGCGCGAGATCCTCCGTGCAGCATTGCGCTCGGGCACGCCTCTCTTCGAAGCCGGTTCCTTGGGCAAGGTCACCTACCGCCGCGAGGTCGACCTGAGCCTGCACAAGGCATCGTTCCATCACGTGACCGACATGAAGCTGCGTGCAGTCGGTGACGGCACCTTCGTTGACTCCAAAGGGCGGCCGTTCGTGCCATTGCTCGAAGGCCGCTCGGTGGGTGCATATGACTGCTTCCAGAAGTCCTGGGTCTCAGGCAGTGGTCGCACGGCAGTGTGGCGAGAGAGCCGTGACGAGTCCCTTGGCAGCTGCAGCCCCCAGTACGTCATCCCGCCCGCGGGTGGCTTGCCGCCTCGGGTGGCCATCTGCGATGTGACGGCATCGACCAACACGCGGACGGCAATTGCAACCAAAGTCCCTGCGACTTGGAGGTGTGGCAACACCGCACCTGTCTTGGTCTTCGAGAGCGACCTGGCTGCGTTTGCAGGCTTGGGCATCTTGAACACGATGGTCTTCGACTGGGTTGCGCGCAGGATGACCAGCGGGCTGCACCTCAACAAGTTCATTCTTGAGGGGCTGGTGTGGCCTGCCTTGAGCACGGACGACGTCCAAGCGGCTGCGACCGCAGCATGGGTGGTCTGCCGTGCAAAGCCGCGTGCCGGGCTTAGCGCTGAGGAGTCGAAGAAGCCTGCTTGGCTTGTCGGCAAGGTTCCTCGGGGTCGGCCGGGCGCAGCCAGCGCCATTGATGCGGCAGCTCGCTTGGAGGTGCTTGTCGCCAAGGGCTTGGGACTTTCCTCCGAACAGCTTGCGGAGGTGTTCAGCGCCGACAGGGCCGACCGGCGCGGCTTCTGGCGTTGCTTCGACTCGGACGACTCTGCCCGGCCCGTTGCCGCTCGCGCTGTTGAGTTGTTTTGACCCTCTGACCGTTAAGTGTCCTTTGACGAGTTCAGCAGCATGGTGTTCAGCAGGTTGAGCTCCGACGAAGCCTGGAAGTACCGATCGTCGAACACCAGGTCGAGCTTTAGCGGACTGACCTCTCCGACGCCAGCGGCCCAGGGGAATGAGCTGTAGCGAGGAAGCGGTGGCAACACGGCCGAGCCCGCGTTGAGCGTCTTGGCAAGCGCTTCCTGCCAGAGTGCGGGGTCATCGGTGCGAAACACCTCGCCTGCTGACTCTGCCGCGTTGACGAAGCTGATGTAGCCAGCTGGCACGGCCACCCAGGTGTTGGGTGACTTCAACTCCTTCAGCGTCTTGAACTCGTTGGCCGAGTCGTGCGCGCTGCGCTGCAAGAGCTTCAGGAGGTTGACGGCAGGCCTGCGGATGACGGGAGCAAGGCTGCGCTCGCCGTCGATTGCTCGCAGAGCGCCCATCAAGTCGCGGCTTGCCTTGGCGAGCTGAGTCTCGTGTCCCTCAAAAGCAAAAACCTCCTGCTTGTCGAAGCCCGACCAGGTCTCGACCACTGCAGGGCCAGAGAAGAACTGGTGTTCTGCCAAGGTGTTGCCTTCCTCCCGGGCGACGATAAGCGGCGCCATGCCCCCGGCCACGTCTCGATAGAGGTCCTCAGCGCAGGAGGCCTTTACGATGGAGCGACCATCCTCGCCCCGCCTGGCAACACCGTTGAGTTGTGAGCGACCAAAGATCTCCTGGATATAGGAGGACGCCCGAGTCACCAGGCCCACAAGCTCTCGGTCCTCGCCGCGGGCCTTGAACACCTCAGCCTCTCGCACGAACTGGGAAACGTACTGCGACATGAGGCTGATGAGTTCTTCGGAGCCCACAGCGCCGACCGGCACGACCGCGAGCTTCTGAGCCAAGCCGGCATCACCCTTGATGCGCGTGACAAGCGAGGAGCGCAGCATCACTAGAAGCGTCATCAAGTCCAAGGACTGCCGCAGCCACTGGCGTTGGTCGAGCTCATCTTCCCAGATGACGTAGTCGTTGACCAGCATCACCAGGTGCCGTGGGACACGGTCTCCTGAACGCGTCACGCCGTCTTCATCGACGTAGCTGCCGCGCCCGCGGTAGATGAGCTGCGCAATCTCCATGAGTGCCGCCTCGACGCTGAAGCGCGGCACGCTCGCGATGATCCAATCCGTGAGCGGGAAAGACACCCCTCGCGCCCCGGACGAGGTCATGAGGAACACCTTGACCTTGTCTCGAACCTCAGGGGTTACCAGCTTCTTGCGTTTAGGCCCAGGCACGGACGAGTCCAGCACCTGAACCTCGTTGCGTAGGAGCCTGGCAATCGGCGAGCTGCGCAGCTTTGTCTGCAAGGCGCCCAAGAAGAGCTTGTCCTGGGCGAAGTAGACGACCTGCTTGGCGCCAGCATCCAGCGCCCGCTCAATCTCTGCGCATGCCGCATCCAGGACCGCCTCGTCGGCGGCCGCACGGATGGCCTCCCTGGGCGTCATGAGCTGTCCCAGGGTCTTCTCACGCAAGCTTTCAGTGAGCTGCACCGCGGTCAGGTTGAGCTTGTAGTGCATCGACAGCTCGGTGGCCGGAAAGCTGTTTGTCATCACGTGCAGCGTCGGGCGAGGTACACCGCCGATGCGTACGTCGGTAGCCGTCACGTCGAAGGCCTTGTTGCCACGCGATTTGGAGACTAGGACCTTGTCGGGCGAGCGGTCGCCCGTATTGAGGTAGCGGTCGAGGACGGTCTCGTTGCCAAGCGAGGCGTCCGACACGACCAGCGTGACCGTGAAGGGGCTCTTGTCGTCAAAGCAGTCGATGAACTGCTCGTCGAGCCACTTGGCAATGGTGTGGACGAACTTGGCACCAGCGCCATCGCCCGCGAGCTCATCGACCATGACGACGATGTTGGGGACGCGCTTGGCAAAAGCGGCACGCTCGCGCACACCGGCCGGCCGCTTCACGTCGGAGGCGAAGAGACTCGAGAGTGCATCGATGGTGGTCTTGTCGTTCTCGCGCTCTCGAAAGCCTTGCAGGGCTGCCGTGAGCACCACGCGATTGACCTGAGGGTTGAGCTCGATGAGCTCCTTGGCTGTCGACGCCATGCCCTTCAGCACACCCATGACACGGCGGTCCCGCACCATGTCTTCGTGCTCTGACAGGGTGTCCTTGACGACACCGGCACCTGCGAACTGTTCGTCGATGGCCGCTTCCTCATCCGGCGTGAGAACAAGCATGCTGCCGCGGGGCTTGACCAATCCATCAACTCCGTCGGCGACCACAGCCCCGTCAATCTTGCGAGGTGCGTCTTTGCCATCCTCGACCAGCTTCTTGTGCCAGCGCTCGGCTGCTGCGATGAGGGGAGCGTTGGTTGTCACGGTCAGGATGCCGCTGGGCTCGCCAGACGGCAGCCGAGCCATCCCTTCACTGACGTCTCGGTTGATGACTACCCGGGGACTTACGTAGAGGAACAGGTAGCCCTCGGGTTTCTTGGCCAAGTAGCGGCGTAGTGCCGTTGTCTTGCCAATGCCAGGGTTGCCCTCAAGCGCCAGCACGTTGAGTCGGCCGGGCTGGGCACAGTTGAGTCCCGCGATGACCCCAGCCGCGTGCAAGTCGCGAAGGCTCAGCGTGTCCCGGTCACCGGCGAGCTCGTTCATCGCGCGCCTGAGCGCAATCCGTGCCGGCTCTTCGAAGTAGCTCTCCAGCGCCTCGGTCTGCTCGACGTTCTGCAGAGCTGCCTCGATGGCAATCTGGTCGGTCGGGTTAGCGAAGTCCTCCAGCTGCTCCTCAAACTCGAAGCGGTAGTCCTCGCCGGGCTCTGGGAGCGCGCGCAGCGGCTTCATGCCGTCGCGCAGCCCTTTGGGCAGCTTATTGAGCATCCCCTTGAAGAGTGCCTCTGCTTGCTCAGCCAATGCGGCTTGGTTGCCGTCACCGACCTTACGAGCCTGTCGGTAGGCCGTCGCCATCTGGTTCATGAGGCCGACGCGGGGCTCCGGCTTCTTATCGTCCTCAAATGCAGCGGCGAGGCTCTCCAGCCCGTGAGGGGTGATGGCCAGGGCACGCGCCATGCATCTTGGCTGCAGAAGGCCGCGGCTGCGCAGCACCTCAACCGTCGTCTCAGCATAGGAGGCGGCTTGGCAGAGCTTGAAGAGCGGCTTGTTGTCAGAGGTGAGTGCCGAGAAGTAGCGCTTGATATCGCTGGAGAGCTCAAAGTCCTCTCCCGTCACCTCTGCCGAGACTCGGGCGAAGACGCTTCGCGAGTCCACGCGCCTGCGGTAGCGCTGAAGCTCATCGAGGTGAGCGCCTTGCTCGCGGAAGTCCGCAACGTCACCGACCATGTCAAACGAGTACTCCTGCACCAGCAGGAAGTCGGACTTCGGGCCGCTGAACCAGGCGATGAAGTCGGCGTTGGCAGGGTAGCCCTTGTCCGACCAGCCCGAGTCGATGGGCTCGCCTAGGCCGAAGGTCGCGGCGAAGGCGCGCCGGTTCGCAGCTTGCTGTTCCTCGCTGAAGCCAGATGCGCCGGGCAGGGTGAGAGGGCACCACAAGGCTCGCAATTGAAGAGGTCGCCTGGCACTTGCCTGGGCTTCGAGGGTCTTCAAATACTCTCGCGTGGCCGTGTAGCCGACACCAAACGCCGTGAGCGCCATGTGCCGAACCTGGCTCGTCACAACGTCTCGGGCCGTCGTGTCCAGAATGTCCAGCGAGTCCACCACGGCAGTGGTCAGCTCATGCAATCGGAGCTTGCGCCACGCACCCAGTGAGGGATGCTCAGGCGTGAGCAGCTCGCGCTCGATGAGGCAGGAGAGCACCCCTCGCTTGACCATGACCTCATAGGCTTGGCCCCAGACTACGGACTGCTCGTGGAAAGTCTGTACGGGAGCGTCCATCAGCTGTGCTCCTTGTGCAGCACCTTGGTGACATGCGCGAGGAGTGCCGGCAGACAAAGCAGGACGTTGCCCGCCCTGCGGCGAGACATGACCACAATTTCGCCCACGGCTGAACGCTTGATAGGGTTGACCCACCCGTAGGGGTCGAGCACCGGGATGACCGGCTGGCCCTTTTGCGGCGCCTTCTCGGCTTCGAAGAAGTGGATGGCTCGCAGGACGCTCACGAGCGAGCGGCGGGTCTCGGCGGCCTCTGCACCAACTCCTAGGATGTTCTGCCGGGTCTGCTCACGGGCATTGAGGTTAGAGATGCGCTGCTCGCCGTCGAAGAAGTAGGTGCAGAAGCCAGACTGGGGCCGCTCGCCCTCGTCCCCGACGATGGCGAGAGTCGCGAACGTGTAGATGGGAACCACGCTGCGGCGCACCGTGTCCGAGACTTGGTCGTACATCTCCTGGTGGTCGCCGAAGTTGACGACTTCGAAGGCGCTCTCGTTGCCCGCGCGTTTGCGCATCCGGGTGGCGGGAAAGACGTCCCGGCGCAGGGTGTAGAGGTTGATATCGGGGAACTTCGCGATCGCCGCGTCCAAGAACTCCAGCGAGCCGTGGGGCGCGTGACGCTCAGCGGCCCGCCCGATGTGGCGGTTACCGAAGTGATGCGACAGCAGCATCACATGCTTGAAGCCTTGGGCATGCAGACGGGCCACTTCCTCGAGGACCAGCTGAGGGTTCTTGAAGTCGTTGCGGCTGCCCACGAAGCGCGAGCGCATGCTCTGCATCTTGAGCACGCCTTCGTTGCCACTGCGCTCGGCAACGTAGGTTCGGCTCACGAAGAGGTACCCGTCGGCGTCGCCATAGGCCGGGTGCTCGTCGCACGGGCGGGTGACGTAGGTGATGAGCGCAACCTTGTCGAGCGTCCCCTCAAACCCAAACCGCAAGGGCTGTCCACTTGCCAAAGCCGCTAGTGCGCCGCGCCTGCGCCACTTGAGGTCATCCATGCGACCTTCGTTGAAGGTCGTCACACCTTGCAGCTTGGCGAGGCCCTCGCGAGCCAGGGCCTTTTCAAGCGCCTGGGTTGCAGCGTAGACCGCTGTGTTGGGGTCGTCGGCGTCTTGCTCGGTGTCAGATTGCCGCCCCGTGTGTTGGAGCCGCAGCAACGCCAGGCTGGCATCCGGCTGCACTCGCCGTACAAGCGCCTGGATCTCCCAGAGCACGACGTAGGCCAGGACGGTGAACGCAGCAACCGAGGCAGCTCGCATCTGCTCTTTCTGCGCACGCTCCTTCTCGTCCTTGGGCTTGCGCAGCGCCAGCACCCGCAGGTTCACATGGACCTCCACGCCGGCGTTGGTTGCAAAGTGCTCAGGGTTTGGCAGATGAGCTCGCCACTCTTGCTCACCCTTCGGGCAGTGATAGGGAACGAGGCGAATTGGAAGGACTGGCGTGTCCATACGCCGCTCAAAGCGCACCGAGGCTGCCGGCCCGGAGAGCGCCAACGCTCGCTCCTTGAGCTCAGTCTTCACCTTGTAGGAGGCAATCGAGCCCGACACAACGGGCTTTTCGGAGACCATGAGGTAGCTGAACCACTCGATGGAGTTGTCCCCGCGCTCACTGCGCTTGAGCACCTCCGTATTCGTGGTCATCGACGACACCGCCTCCCAGTCGATGATTCCCCGGTTGATGGAGACGGTGAAGTTGTCCGTGGTGCTGCCAGCCAAGGCCACGACCTTGTTGGACTTGCTCTTGAGGACCTCAATGAGCTCGTCTGCAATGGCATCCATGACGCTGGAGCGCTGACGCAGCCGCTCCAACATGACTCGGAGGGTGGGCTCAGCCTTAGTCTTCAGCGCTTCTGCGAGCTTCTTTGCGTCCGCCAGCAGGTCAGCGCGGGGCTCGGAGGCCTTGTTGTCAGGCACCACCAGGTAGAGGAAGACCAGCTCTGCAACGTCGCGGCGCACTGGCCTGTCGTTCTCAGGTGGGGTAAGAAGCCGGTCCGAGAGCTTGTCCATGCGAGCATCGAACGCGGTCTTGCTCTCAGTCGGGTTCATCCCATTGACCCGGAAGCGATAGGACACTTCGCGCACCGTGCCAAGTCCATGCGAGGGGTCTGCGCGGGTCTCGAAGAGCTGTACTGACCACTGGGCCCAAACCGAGAGGCAGTTGAAGAACAGCGCCTTGCGGAGGTGTTCGCCAAGCTCGGTGTTGTTTGCTTGCCCAAAGCGTGCCGCAACGTCAAGCAACAACGGCTCGGCCTCAGCAGACGTGAAGAGCTCGAAGCAGCGCAATACGTTTGCGACGTAGGCCTTGAGCGCCGGGCTGGAACTTTGCGCCGCAATGGCGACCATCAAGCGCATCGTGACTTGGAGGCGAACCCGAGAAAGCGCCTCGTCGTCCAGGAAGTCGATGAACTCTCGCATCAGGCTGCCTGGAAGGGTGCGCTGATGCCGGAGGGCCTCTGCCACCTCCTCAACCTGGTCGCCGAGACCCTTCTTGCGCATGTGAACCGCAATGCCCTCAATCAGGTTCTCCAAGCTGTCCGCACCATCAACCGTCTCGATGGCGGTCATGACTCGACCGACGTCCTGGGCGCGATCGTCTGCTCGGCGGGAAGTGGGTGCGAACGCTACGGGCTGCAGCGCTGCCGTGGCGGGCCATTTCGGCGCGGGTTCCTGAATGGAGTCAGCCCAGGCCTTCAGGGCCTCTTGCATCGAGCCCAGCGTGAGCGCCGCAGCGCCGTCTTCTCCAAGCTGCTCCGCAACCTGCTTGGCTACAACCTCGCGCAGCTTGTCGATGGCCTTGGCGGTCTTGGCTTCCGATGAGTGCAAGAGCCTGCCACCAACGCGGGCGGCGGTGCCCTTGGCTGGCGCCGTTGTATCTCGCAGGAAGCCAGACTCCTGTCCCGGTGCGAACGCCTTCTGGAAGTCTTCGCTGGCGACAAGGCGCAGCAGTGGCTCGTAGAGGTTGACGCTGAGCTTGCTTCCGTCCAAGCGCACCAGGGGTGCAGGTGACACCTCATCGCCTTCGAGGGACTTTGTCAGCAGGTCGACCAGGGTGGCCAGGTCAATGGAGGGGGTTACGGAGCGCGCTGATACGCCCGCACCGCCCCGGGGAAGGGGTGTCGTCATGGTCAGCTCCTTTCAATGGCAGGTGGGCCACTTCACGCCGCCAGCAGACCAAGCTGGTGGGTGGGTTTCGACTATTGGTGCCCTAGTCTAGCAACCAACTTCCAGGGCAGCTGCTCAGGTGTGTCGTTATCCACAGATCTGGTGCCAAAGAAACTGGCCCTTGCCTGGGGATGAACTCAGAACAAGTTCTAGCGAACCTGCGGTTTTGGCCCGAGGAGCAGGTGTGCGGCTACCTCGCGGCTGGGGTGCGGCGCGGCCGGCAAGAGCGCGGCCTGTCGCAACGCGAATTCGCCGAGTTCGCGGGCACTTCCCTCCGGACGGATAAGCGATTTGAGACCCATGGGCAAGGGCACCTGGAGACCCTTATCCGGGCGCTGCGTGTCCTAGGCAGGACTGAAAACCCTTCACGCTGCTCCTTTCCCAAAGGCATCCCGCGGGGATGTCAGCGCGGTGCCTAGGGCCGGTCCACTAATGGCGATGGAGACTGGTCGTTGCGCGACTCGTGGCCGGCCCGCCAAAACTCATGCAGCTTCGCCTGCAGGAGCGCCTTGTCGGGCAACTGGGTCTGGTACTGCGCGATGAGGATCGGGCTCGCCGTACGGCTCAGAGCGTACTCGACCACCTCGTCGTCCTTGCTCGCGCACAGCAGCACGCCAATCGCCGGGTTTTCGTGCCCCTTCTTCACATCGCGGTCCAGCGCTTCTAGGTAGAAGCAGAGCTTGCCGAGGTACTACGGCTCGAACCGCCCGACCTTGAGCTCGATGGCCACGAGGCAGTTGAGCCCCCGGTGGAAGAACAGCAGGTCGATCGCAAAGTCGCCCCCGCCCACCTGCAGAGGGAATTGCGATCCGGCGAAGCAGAAGTCGCGGCCGAGCTCGATAAGAAACTGCCGGAGCTTGTCCAGCAGGCTCGCATGCAGGTCGGCCTCGCTGTGCGGCTCGGGCAGCCCGAGGAAGTCGAGCATGTAGGCGTCCTTGAAGACGCCGGCCGCCTCGGGCCGCGTTTGTGTCAGCGCTGCCGACACTTTCGGCGGCTGGGCCACCGCCCGCTCGTAGAGCGCGAGCTTGATTTGCCTCTCCAGCTCGCGGCTTGACCACTTCTCTCGGGCGGCGAGCCGAAGGTAGAACTCCCGCTCCTCCGGGGTCCTGCCCTGGCCGAGGATGATGAGGGGGTGCGTCCAGAAGACTTGTGTCAGCAGTGCTGACACAAGTTCGGGCGATGCGTAGGCCTCGTAGAACTGCCGCATCCGGAACAGGTTGCGGCGGTTGAAGCCTCGCAAACCCGGCTGGCTGCGCGCGATGTGGGTCGCAAGCCGGTCCACGACGCCCTCACCCCACTCGGCCGCCGCAATCTTGCGGCCGATACGCTCTCCGATCTGCCAGTACAGCTCGATCAAGGCGACGTTGACTGCCTGGTGGGCGCGATGCCGCGCCGCGTCGATGAGGCGGACGATGGACTCGAAGGACTCCACCAAGGCCGCGTCGCCCGTCGCGCCCACTGTCGTCGTGCGGGTCTTTGTTTCGCGCGCCTTGCGGGGCATCGAGGACTCCCTGTGGTGGGCGACGGCCGACCGTCAGGCACCGGGTTCCGGCTCGCGCATCTCGGACATCGACATCACGCGCTTGCCGTTGACGTACGCCGCTCCGTCGCGCACCTCGATGAGCATCGGGCCGAAAGCGCGGTTCCACACGTAGCGCTGCACGCCTTCGCTGGCCAGCGGCAGGGCGGGCTCGTCGGGGTGCTGGAGACCGACGAGGACTTCGGGTGGCCGAGGGCGTTCATGGGGCAGCAGCCGTCGAGCGAGAGCCGGGTCCGGGTTCTGCGGGATACTGGATGTTCATACAGTCATCGGTCGGGCGCAAGCCGCTCCGTGGACACCCGTCGGATCACTTGTCATCGCGACCGATCGGACGCGTCGGTGCGCGTGGCCGTGTGCGACGGCGCGGGGCTGCGCTGCGTGAATCGGCGGATCAAGTCGGCAAGCCCGCGGTCGGCGGGATCCGCAGACCGCTCCAGCGCCCCGGTGATAGCCCGCCAAGCTTCGAGGGCGGCGGCGTGGCCCCGAGAGGCTTGCGCAGAGCTGCGGGCTCGCATCGGCTGCAAGCGGCGGCCCTCCTCCGCGGCCTTGACTTGCCATAGCTCCGGGTAGCGTCGCGGAACTCCGCGGGTCTGCTGCCGCGTCGCCTCTGCCTCGATGCCACGTTCCCGCAGCTTGGCCGCGAACGTCTCGCGCCACCGGTGCAACTCGGCCTTGCGGGGGTTGAGCCGCCTGCCGTGCTTGGACTCGGCGCGCACGCTGATGTGGACGTGCGGGTTGGCCTGGTGGTCGTGCAGCACCATCACGTACTTGTGGTCGGCGAGCTCCGCCTTGGCGAACTCGCGTGCCGCCCACTGCACGCGCGCCGGGTCGGTGCCGCGCGGCATCGACAGGATGATGTTGAACGCCTCGCGCCGGGGGCTGGTGTCGTCGATCAGGCTGCCGCCGAAGCGCCAGTCGTCGGCGAGCTCGCGCGCTGCCTCCTTGCCACGCATCGTCTGGCCGCGCTCGTCTTCGATCTCCAGACGGCCGTTCTTGCTGATGTAGCGGAAGTGCGCGGCAATCGCCTTCATGCCGCGGCCGCCACCGGTGACCTTGACCATGACCTGCGGGGCTCGCCGGGTCACGGTGGCCTCGATGCGTTGGCGGAGCAGCGCGGCCCGCGCTCGCGCAGCCGCACCGGTGAGCTTGGGTGAGCGTGACTGAACGGCTCGGTTGTCGGGGTAGAACAGGCGGTCGCCCCATTGGATGAGGACGCCGTCGATATCGTGCGGCTGGGTCATCGGGTTCTCCTTCAGCGTTGGCGCGGTGTGGCGGCCGGCACCACGGCCGATGGGCGCGCGGGCCTGAGCTCGGCCAGCGCGCCCGCCGCAAGCTCCAGGTGCGAGCGGACGTCAGCTTCGAGGCGACGCAGGACTTCGCGGTACTCGAGCGCGGCGCGGACCTGGCCTTGCCGCAGCAAGGCCGCCAGGTGGTGCAAGTTGCGGCTGAGCGTCGACAACTCGGCGCAGGAGGCGTGCAAGGCAGCCAGCAGATCGGGCCGGCTTGTTGAGGCGCCGGCAATTGCCGGCACTCGAGCCAGCAGGCCCGACAGGTAGGCGCTACGCGAAAGGCCTGCACGGTCCGCAAGCGCGTCGAGTTCGGCAACCTCCTCGCGCGTCAGGCGGATCGACAGCCGCATCGTCACCGATGCAACCCCGGCAAGCAGCTCTGGCTGCAGCTTAAGCTCGCGCGCTACGGCCCGCCGAACGATCTCCGAGACCCCCACTCGCTCGGCCGAGGCGCGCGCGCTCAGCCCGGCGCCGAGGCCCTGCAGATCAACGCTGATGCGATCACGCGACGAGGGTGCCAACCCGAGTCTCCCTGACATGCGGAGCGTGTCAGACATCGGCGCCGTGGCGCCTATCCTGCACTCACCTTGTTGGTCAGTATTGGCTCGGATCGAGGCAGCTTGCCGGCGAGATTCGGGCCGAAAAGTTGCGAGGATCGCTGCGCTCATCGCGGCAATGATGGTTGCAAGTGAACCGCGACCGCCAACCAACCGCACAACTTGTGCACGCACAGCGCACTGCGACGGCAACTGCAGCGAACCGAAGTGAACAACGACCGAACAACGACCGCAAACACAGTGAGCAGCGAGCGGCAAGCCGGCGCACCGTGTCCGCTCGGAACGCGCGAGCTGTTGCTCCCGTTGATGGAGCCTCCCGGGCGCGCGACGCGCAAGGCGCGCCAGTTCGAGGTGCAGATCGGTCAGCTTCGTTCGCAGGGCTACAGCCTCGACGCCATCCGCAGGGCCCTGGCGCGTGCCGGTGTGCACGTCAGCATCAGCACGGTCAGGCGCGAGGCGATCCGACAAGCGTGCACCGCCCAATCCGCCGCAACCCGGCCGACCGCGTTTCCCCCGCCAAGAGTCCACCAGGCGCAACTGTCTTCGGCAAAGGCATGTGCTCCTGCTCCCGCAATAGCGCCGAACCCGTCAGCCCTTGATCTAGAAACCAGCGGAAAGGACCAAGCCGAGGCCTTTCTCCGCAGCCAGGTCACGAACCCCCTGCTCCGCGCAAAGGAAGACCCATGAAAGTCGCCGTCATCAACTTCTCCGGCAACGTGGGCAAGACCACGGTGGCCAGGCACTTGCTGCTGCCTCGCATCCAGGGTGCGGAACTCATCAGCGTGGAGAGCGTCAACGCCGACGAGGGCAAGACGACCGCGCTGCACGGTGGCCAGTTCGCCGAGCTGCAGGAGTATCTGCAGACGGTTGACAGCGCCGTGGTGGACATCGGAGCCAGCAACGTCGAGCAGTTGCTGTCGCTGATGCAGAGCTATCGCGGCAGCCATGAGGATTTTGATTTCTTCGTGGTGCCGACCGTGCCGCCCCTCAAGCAGCAGCAGGACACCATCGCGACCTTGATCGATCTGTCGGCCATGGGCGTCCCTCCGTCGCGCTTGAAGGTCCTCTTCAACATGGTCGAGGCGGGCAGGAGCATCGAACAGACCTTCTATCTGCTGCTGGCGTACCTCACGCAGCACCCCATTGCCGCACCGAACCCGGCATGCCGTGTCGGCGCCAACGAGATCTACGCCCGCATCCGTGGCATCAGGTCGGACCTCGGCACGCTCGCGCGCGACAACACGGACTACAAGTCGCTGATCGCCAAAGCCAACGATGCCAACGAGAAGCTGGCCTGGGCGCAGAAGCTCGCCACCCGCCGACTCGCAACCGGCGTGGTGCTGGAGCTGGACGAGTGCTTTGCGGCGCTCGGGTTGCAAGCCGCTTCGGAGCACGCGTCTGCAATCGACACTGGAACTGCAGCGTGAACGATCTGACGACGGCGCGGGAAGCGCTGCTGGCCGAGGCGTTGGGGCAAGTCGGGGCCTTGCTCGATCGGCTCGAAGGGCTCGAGCTTTCGCTGAACACGAGCCGCGACGCGATCGTGCAGGCAAGTGACGCTGCCGCGGCGGAGCTCAAAGCCTTCCACACGGGCATGTCTGCAGTGTCGAAGCAAGTTCAGGCGGTCGCCGTGCGCCACATCGCCCGGCGGACGGAAGAACTGGCGCGGCGCACCTCTGAAGCGCAGGTGCGTGCCATGAAGAGCGCCGCGCTGGATCTGTTCAGCGAGGAACTGCAGCCCGTCCTGAACGGACTGGCCAGGTCGATACAGCAACTCCAGCCCTACCCCACGCGCCTGGAGCGCCTGCTGACACACGCCGCCGTTGCGGCCTTGTCGTCGGCGCTTGGCTGGGTGGCGGCGACAGTGCTATGGGCTGGATGACAAGGAACGCGCGGAGCTGCCGGCTCGCCGCTCCGATCAGGCTGCAGTCGTCTGCGCGATCGTCAAGATCTGGAATTCGCCCGGCTTGACGAGCGCCACGCCTGCCATTGCGATAAGTCGACGGCCGGCGATGTCGGCCTGAGTCATGGTGCTCACGTCGCAGCGAACGAAGTAAGCCTCACTGGCTCGCTGTCCGAGCAGACGACCGGCTCGCCACTCGGCGAACAGGAGCTGGTCGATGGCGATGCGCACCATCTCCCAAAGCTTCGGACTGTTGGGGTAGGCAGCCGCGAACGCTGCCGCCTGCTGGAGCGCTGCCTGCAGACGCTGGAGTTCGGTCGGCCGCAGCCGTCTCAGGTTCGATGCGGAATTCGAGAGCGTGTACATGGTTCAGGCCCCGGTTGACGTGCCGCTCGGCTGGATCAGATCCCACAGGTTGCCGTACAGGTCTTCGAAGACCGCAACGGTCCCGTAGTCCTCCACCTTGGGTGCTCGGACGAAGGCGACCCCCTTGGACTTGTAGGCCTCGAAGTCGCGTTCGAAGTCGTCCGTGTAGAGGAAGAGGAACACCCTGCCGCCGGTTTGGTCGCCGACCCGGGTGGCTTGATGGGCGTTGTTGGCTCGGGCCAGCAGGAGACGGGCCTCTTGTGAGCCGGGTGGTGCCACAACGACCCAGCGCTTATCCTGTGCAGGTTGGCAGGTGTCTTCGACGAGCCTGAAGCCGAGCTTCTCGACATAGAAGGCGATCGCTTCGTCGTAGTCACGGACGACAATGGAGACCAGGCCGAGGTGCTGGGGCATCGCAAGTTCCAACGCGGAGGACAACGCCAAGAGTCCCTGCCCGGCGGAGCCCGCTGCAGGAGGGAAAGCTACTGTATGTGCGGACCCGCAGCGCTGCCACCAGCACTGCGAGGATGGTCACGGTGGGTCGAGACGTTGTAGTGACTGCGCGAAGCGCCAGAGCCGGTTTGCCGCGGGCCGGCGAAAGCCGGCCCGCGCGTTCTTGCAGGCACTGCCCGGCCCCTCGCAGGGCCGGTAGGGGAGGCTGTCAGCCCTTTAGCTTGCGCATCTCCTCGGCCAGCATCCACAGCGCACGGTTCAAGCTCACGCCGCGATCGATGCTGCCCACCGGCCGGGTCTGCAGCCGGCGCCCCTGGGCGCTGCGGCCGGGTTGGCCACCACGGATCACGTTCTCCTGCACGCGCTGGAACGTCGTCCACAGGCTGTGGCCGATGTCCTCGGGCCGGCGCGCCTCGATCAGCTGCTCGGCCGTGACCGGCGCGGGGGCGTGCCCCCCGGTTTCCTCCACGCCGCGCTCGCCGAAGCGCAGCGCCAGGGCGGCCGTCGCGAAGGCGATCTCCTCGGGCGGCTGGAGCTGCAGCGCCTTCATCGCCTCGGTGTGCTCGTTCACCGACTCGAACTCGTCGAGCACGCGGAACGCGCCTTCGATCACTTCGCCCTGGATGTTGCCCTTGTGCGGGATGCGGATGTCCTCCACCACCTCGCCCACCACGAGGCCGTTGCAGCAGACGAAGCGGAACATGCCCGCGAGCATCTGGTAGGAGCTGGCGCCGTCGTGGCTGTTGATCAGGATGATCTCGTTCGCCTCGGGCCGGGTCTGCACCTGGCCGGCGTGGCGCATGCGGATCATGTGCTTGGTGAACTCCGCCTTGCCTTCGACGCGGCTGGCCCCCTGGGCGACCATGAAGGGCTCGAAGCCCTCCTTGCGCAGGCCGCGCAGGACATCGATGGTGGGGATGTAGGTGTAGCGCTCGGAGCGGCTCGCATGCTTGCCCTCGGCGAAGATGGAGGGCGCCGCTGCGCGCATCTGGTCTTCGCTCAGGGGCTGGTCGCCGCGCATCACGCGGGTGTTGCGGGCAAAGCGGGTCGCCAGAGTCGGGGTCGAGTACATGATGGTTTCCTTCGATCATTGAGTGAGGTTCGAAGGGCGGGCGCGGCTCGTCGGCTTCACGCCCACCCGATGCGGGTTCAGGCGTCGGCGTGCGCCGGCTGGCGCGCGCTGCGGGGCTTGCGGGTGCTGGCAACCGGTGCCGGGCGCTCGTTGCTGGTGGTGCCGCCTTCGGTACCGGGCCCACCGTTGCGGCGGGCTTCGGACTCGGCGCGGCTGTCGAGGTAGTCGATCTCCTCGGCCGTGAACGCCATGCCGTAGACGGTCTCGCCGTCCTTCTCGTAGTTGTTGTTGCGCAGGCGCCCGACGATGTTGACGTGCGAGCCCTTGCCCAGGTACTCGGCCGCGTTCTCGGCCTGCTTGCCCCACAGCGTCCACTGGATCGCGGTGGACTCCTCCTCGCGCTGCTCGCCCGAACCGCGCCGCGTGTTGCTGATCGCGGTCAGCACGGCCTTGGCGATCTTGCCTTCGCGGCCGTTGACGAATTCGAGCTTGACGGCCCCGGCCAGGTGCGCGTGGCGCTGGATGACAGAAACGTTTGCCATGACGATCTCCAATCGAGAGCAACCAGCCGGGCCCCGGTCCGGGCTCCCTGAAAACTGATCCTCTCGCTCGGACTCCCTTGCTCCCGCCCACGGGCGGGCGGGGGGTGGGCATGGCCCCTTCCCTCACGGGAAGGGGTTGGGGATGGGTGGTGTTCTTCGCAGCCGAAGCAGTGAGCCGGTTTCCCGGCCCACCGCTTGAAGATCCCCCCACAAGTCCCCCTCGCAATTCGACGGGGGCGCCGTGGGGGGAGCGCGGTGGGACGACTGGCGCACGGGCTGCCCCCTCCCCACGGGCGGCGCAGCGTCGCGGCCGATGTGCCAGCTCGCCTGGCGCAGCGGTTGCAGCGCAGCCGACCGCACGATCACGAGCAGCGGCGGCTCTGCGGCCGACGTGCCACCAAGCGCAGCGACTGGCGCGGCGGTCGAGCCGCTGCGAGCACTTCAACGTATTCGGCCTTCAGCGGCCCGGCTTCGGGCTTGGCGGGTGACCGGGGTGGCGATCTGACTGGCGCCGCACCGAGCGAAGCGCAGCGCAGCGACCTGCAAGCCGGTCAGTTCGCCAAGCAGGCCTCGTTCACGCGCAGCGTGAAGGAAACAAGGCCCGCGATCCCTGGGCACGGGAACGGGCCGCCACGTGCTTCAGCCGGCTCCGCCGGCCTGACCGTGTTGCGTCAGGGATGGAAGCCCGTCAGGGGCGAGACGCCGGTACCCCGGTGACTCGACGCGCAGCGCGACAGCCCGGCCCCGCGCAGCGGGGGACGCCCAGGCCCACAGAGACCTGGCAGCAGCGCCATCGCCGCCATCCACGTGTTCAGCGCCCACAGCGCACCCGCAGATCAAGCCTTGGCAACAGCGGACCCGCTCTCCGCAGCGAACGTCGGATACGACGCGCCCTTCGCCGAATCCACCTTGACCACGCCATCGGCGATCAGCTGGGCCAGTGCAGCCTCGACGGCTTCATCGGTCGCCTCCTTCCCCAGGAACGACTTCAGCGATCGCCACAGCGAAGCCGGCTTCGTCGGCCGCTTGTCGCCCATCTTCCGCAGGTTGTCCGCCAGCCGCTTGATCGTCGCGGCCAGACCCGGCACCGAAGACACAGGCTTTGCGACTGCCGGAGCTGGCGAGCCCGCCGCGACGGCCGGCGCTGCGCCGACGTTGGCTACAGCCTTCTTCGCAGGAGGCGTGGGCGCCTTGGCTGATGTCGCAGTCTTCTTTGCCGCTGTCTTCTTCGCGGCCGGCACCGCGGCAGTCTTCTTTGCTGCGGCCTTCTTGGCGGCGGGCTGCTTCGCTGCAGGCGATTTGGCTGCTGCATTCTTGGCCGCCGCCTTCGTCGCAGGCGCCTTCTTGGCGGCCACCTTCTTGGCGGCGGCCTTCTTCGCCGCCGGCTTCGCCTCACCGTGCGCCAGCCGCCGCACCGCAAACCCCATCGCCCGTGCATGCTCGAGCATCGGCTCGTAGCCCTTGTCGTTCGCGATCACCACCATCGCCGACCCCGGGTTCTTCGAGGCGATGTAGCCCATGTAGAACGACAGGTGGAAGTCGAGCGCGTTCTTGCCCGTCTTGCTGATCGGCACCGCCGTCGCGTCGATGCCGAACGACGCAAAGCGCTGCTCGACATCACGCTGGTGGGGCCCGTGGAACACCCACAGCTGCCGTGCATCCGGCACCAGCGCCCTCACCCGCTCCTGAGTCGGCTGCACGTTCTCGTAGTCGAGCAGTACGTGCGTGCCCGGCACGGACGCCCGCGCCGGCGACACCCGCGCGATCACATGCTTGGCCGGGTACTTCTCGGCGTTCCGCGCCAGCTTGTCCCGGACCGCATGCGCCAGGTCGATCTGGCAGTGATCGGCGACCTGCAGCAGGTAGAGCAGCACGTCCGCCACCTCGGCACCGATGCGCCCCTTGGACTCGGCGTCCTCGTGCGCAGCCGCGGACGCCTCCGGCGTCATCCACTGGAAGATCTCCGCCAGCTCCGCCGCCTCGACCATCAGGGCCGTCGCCAGGTTCTTCGGCGTGTGGAACGGCTGCCAGTCCCGCTCTGCCGCGAAGTGCCGCAACTCGCCCTGCAGTTCGCCCAGGTTCATCACCACCTCCCTGCTTCTTTGGAGCGATCTTGCCATCCACCGGGCCACACCCAACACCCCAGAATGGCGACATGGGTGACTCAGCGGCACCATGGACGCTCTTCGACTTCGCCGACCCGGCGGAGGCCGAAGCGTGGGCGCCGATCGACGACCGCGTGATGGGCGGCGTCTCGCGCAGCCGCCTGCGCCACGACCCGGCCGGCCACGCCGTGTTCGAGGGGAACGTCTCGCTCGAACGGAACGGCGGATTCGCGTCGGTCCGCTCGGTTCCCGCAGCCTTCGGCAGAGCGGGCGCGCAGTCCGCCATCCTCGAGACCCGCGGCGACGCCAGGCGCTTCAAGCTCAACCTGCTGACCGAGGACGCCTTCGATGGCGTGAACTACCAGGCCAGCTTCACCCCCGACCCGGATCGCTGGCAGAGCCTGCGCATCCCGCTGGCCGAGTTCCGGCCCAGCTTCCGTGGTCGCGAGGTCCCCGGCGCGCCACCGCTCGACCCCGCCCGCATCCGCCAGATCGGCCTCATGATCGTCGAGCGCCAGGCCGGTCCCTTCGTGCTGGCGATCCGGCGGATCAGCTTGGGCTGACCGCCGGAGGACAAGGAGCGCCACGCAGCGCTCCACCGCGGCCTACATGAGCCCGCGCTCGGCAAACGAGCACACGTCCGCCCCGGCCACCACCAGGTGATCGAGCACGCGCACGTCGACCAGCGCCAGGGCTGTCTTCAGCGTCTGCGTCAGGTACTCGTCCGCCCTGCTCGGCTCCACGGCGCCCGACGGATGGTTATGCGCCAGGATCACCGCCGCGGCGTTCAGCGACAGCGCTTCCTTCACCACCTCGCGCGGGTACACCGAGGTCTGCGTCACCGTGCCGCGGAACATCTGCTTCAGCGCAATGATCCGGTGCTGCGCATCGAGGAACAGCACACAGAACACCTCGTGCTCCAGCGCCCCGATCTCCAGCCGCAGATGGTCCTTCACGGCCTGCGGCGACGACATCGTGGCACCGCGCCGCACGCGGTGGGCCAGCACGCGCCGCGCGTGGCTCAGCACCTCCTCGGCAAGCGCCGGTCGGTACTGGCCATCGACGTCGCGCACGAGCAGCGCATCGGTCGCAACGGCAGCGGAAGATGAGATCGAAGAGGACGACATGGCGGACTCCGGTGTGTCGGGCGGGATTGCCCGAGACCGGAGCACCACGGCGCAGCGCAGCCGTCAGGGTTCGCAGACGGCCGCAGGCCGCCAGCGCTCGCCCCGCGAGCGCGCAGACCTTGACGGCGAGAACGGCGTGGTAGCGTGGGTCGACACGGCAAGCCCACCCGCCCACCACCATCGTGTCCTCGTGAAGATTGCCGGCGATGCCGGCCAAGTCAACCGTCACCGCTGTCGGCGCGAACCGCGAGCGTGCGAGCCCCCCACGTGGTGACCGGGCGCCTTGGCCGCGGCTGCGGCGGCCGGCACTGATGAAGCCTGCACGAGCTCGTTCAGGATGCCGCAGTGGGCCGCCTCGCTGATACCCGCGCACTGCTCGCGAAGTGCCTTTAGTTGCCTTTCCAGCTGGCGCAAGTCACGGATGCGGGTGGCGACATGGCCGATGTGCTCGTCTAGCAACGCGTTGACCTCGCCGCACTCGGCCTGAGGCGCATCCTTGAAGCGCAGCAGCACGCGGATCTCGTCCAACGTCATGTCCAGCGATCGGCAATGCCGCACGAAGGCCAGCCGCTCGACATGCTCGGGCCCATAGATGCGGTAGTTGCCTTCGCTGCGCGGCGCCTGCGGCAGCAGGCCCTCGCGTTCGTAGTAACGGATGGTCTCGACCTGGGTTTGCGCCGCCAGGGCCAGTTCACCGATCTTCATGGCCGTGTCCCTTCTTCAGCCTGCCGCCCTGGGCTGCAGGGCGATGATCGCCATGCCGGCGAGGCAGATAGCGCCACCGACGAGATCCCATCGCGTCGGCACGACGCCATCGACGCGCCACAGCCAGAGCAGTGCGACGACGACATAGACGCCACCGTACGCCGCATAGGTACGTCCCGCGGCGCTGGGATGCAGCGTCAGCAGCCACGCGAACGCCGCAAGGGAGGCCGCCGCCGGCAGCAGCCACCAGACCGGTCGCCCCTGCGTCAGCACCAGCCAGGGCAGGTAGCAGCCGACGATCTCGGCCACCGCGGTGACGAAGAACAGCCCTGTGACGCGAAGGAAGTCGAACATGAGTCCGGGTTCTCGATGTGCGCGGAGTGAGGTACCAACGGATCGCAGCATAGCCGCTTGACTCTGGAGCGGCTACAGGGTTTCAAATGCCTGCATCGACATCCGAAAGCCACCCATGAGCGACTCCTGCTGCAGCCACGGCTGCGCCGCCCCAACCGCCAGCCAGAGCCCGCGCTATCGCCGCGTGCTGTGGGCTGCCCTGATCATCAACGCGGCCATGTTCGGCATTGAACTCGTCGGCGGCTTGCAGGCTGGGTCGGTGTCGCTGCTGGCCGATGCCGTCGACTTCTTCGGCGACGCTGCCAACTACGGCATCTCGCTGCTGGTGCTCGGCATGGCGCTGACCTGGCGCGCACGCGCTGCGCTCTTCAAGGGCCTGACCATGGGCGCCTTCGGCATCTTCGTGCTCGGCCGGGCCGCCTGGTCGGCAGCCGTAGGCACCGTGCCCGAGCCGGTAACGATGGGCGCCATCGGCGCGCTGGCGTTGCTGGCCAACGTGTCGGTGGCCGCGATGCTCTACGCCTGGCGCGAGGGTGACGCCAACATGCGCTCGGTGTGGCTGTGCAGCCGCAACGATGCGATCGGCAACCTGGCGGTGATGGCCGCGGCGCTGGGCGTGTTCGGCACCGGCAGCGGCTGGCCCGACTTGGCCGTCGCCGCGGTCATGGGCGTGCTGGCCCTGACCGCCGCGCGCTCCGTCATCCAGCAGGCCCGGGCGGAACTGCGCCCTGTGCCGGCACACGCTTGAACGGAACGAGACTATGTCCGACGCCATGCACCCCCTGCTGGCCGCGACGCCGCTGCTGGACATCCACCACCCGGACATCGAGGCGCTTGTTGCCGGCCGTGGCTGGCGAGCTCTGCGTCCCTACGACCGAATCGGTGCCGTCTACGACTTCGTGCGCAAAGAGGTCGCCTTTGGCTACAACGAAGGCGACGAACTGCCGGCATCCCGGGTGCTGGCCGATGGCATCGGCCAGTGCAACACGAAAAGCACGCTGCTGATGGCCTTGTTGCGTGCGGTGGGCATCCCCTGCCGCTTCCACGGGTTCACCATCGACAAGCCGCTGCAGAAGGGCGCGATCACCGGCCTGGCCTACTGGCTGGCCCCGCAGCGCATCATCCACAGCTGGGTCGAGGTCAGCCTGGAAGGCCGCTGGATCGCGCTGGAAGGCTTCATCCTCGATGCACCCTACCTGGCCAGCCTGCAGCGCCGCTTCCCGCAGGCGCGCCGCTTCTGCGGCTACGGCGCCGCCACGCCCGACCTGTCGGCACCTGGGGTCGAGTGGCGTGGCCAGGACACCTACATCCAGAAGGAAGGCATCGCCGACGACTTCGGCATCTTCGACAGTCCTGATGCCTTCTACGCGCGCCACGGCTCCAATCTGTCGGGCCTCAAGCGCTGGCTGTACGAGCGCGTCATCCGCCATGCGATGAACCGCAACGTCGCGCGTGTCCGCGCCTCGAAGTGGTGAAACCCCACAGCCCGGTCGCCTTGGACGCGACGAGGCCAACCCCGTAGCCGCTAGACTCTTGCCCGTGCGTCGAATCCTTGCCATCGTCCTGCTCGCCCTTCTGCCGCTCCAGTTCAGCTGGGCGGCCGTGGCGTCGTATTGCGGGCACGAGGAGCAGGCCGGCGCGGCGCACTTCGGTCACCACGAGCACCAGCACCACGCGGACACCATCGGCAACGCCGAGATGGTTGCGGACCTGGTTGCGACTGCAGATGCCGCGGGCGAAAAGGCACCCGGCGCCATGGACCTGGACTGCGGTCATTGCCACGGCTATTGCAGCGTGATGCTCACCCTGCCGGCGCGCCTGCCCGGCGCGCTTTCGACGGCGCACCCCAGCGCCACCCTCGACGAAGCCGGTGGTGCGCACGCACCGACCCGACCCGAACGCCCTCAGTGGCGGCCCCTCGCCTGATCGGCGAGGCGGGTCTCTTCCTTCTCTGAAGCCCGTTCGCGCCTGAGTGCGCGCCGCAGCGTGCGGCGCCTTCATGCACGACGCGACCTCTTGGTCGCCGCTTGCCGATCTCCCGTGGGTTGTTTTCAACACTGGAGCATCGGATGAATTCAAGAACTCGAACAAGAGCCTGGCTGCTGCACGCGGGTGCGGCGGCTGCTGTGGCCGCCTGCAGCATCGCTGTGCAGGCGCAGCCCGCCTCTACCCCGGTTGCGCCGGCTTCGCCCCAGGCTGACGCCGCCTCGCTGAGCCTGCGCCAGGTCTTCGACGCTGCCTGGGCGCGCCAGCCCGAGGCCATGGCCCTGCAGGCGCGGCGCGCCGCCGCCCGCGCGCAACAGAGCGCGGCGACAGCCTGGACGCCGGAGCCTGCGGCCCTGGAACTCTCGAACAAGACCGACCGCCTGAACCGCAACCAGGGTGCGCGCGAACTCGAGGTCGGCGTCGCCGTGCCGCTGTGGCTGCCCGGCGAGCGTGGCAGGAGTGCCGCGCTGGCGGAGGCAGAAGCTGCGGCCATCGAGAGCCGCGCCACTGCGGCGCAACTGCGCATTGCCGCCACCGTCCGCGATGCCTGGTGGCAGTGGCAGCGTGCCCGCATCGAAGTCGACAGCGCCCGCGACCAGCTCGACAACACCCGCCGCATCGCTGCCGACGTGGCCCGCCGGACGAAGGCCGGCGACCTGGCCCGCGCTGACCAGCACCAGGCCGACGGCGCCGTGGCAAGTGCCGAGGCGAACATGGCCCAGGCCGAGGCTGGCCTCGCAGCGGCCCGGCAGCATCTGCGTGCACTGGCCGGAACGGCACCCGCACCGAGCGAGGTAGCCGGTGCCTTGGCGGAACCTGATCCGGGCGCCGCTGCTGCGGATCTCGAAGCCCATGCCGCGTTGCTGGAGTTGAAGGATCGCGCGGCCGTCGCCGAGCGGACCGCCGCACTGGCCGCGACACAGACGCGCGCGAATCCCGAGCTGATGCTAGCCACCACGCGCGACCGCGGCGCCTTCGGCGAAGCGGCGCAGCAGACCATCACGCTCGGCGTGCGCATCCCCTTCGGCGGCGGTCCGCGCCACGACGCGCGGACCGCCAACGCGCGCGCCGAAGCGACCGAGGTCCAGGCTCAACTGGCGCTGGAACGCGAGCGTGTGATCGCAGAACGCGAGGCCGCAAAGGTCCGCGTGGACGCCTCCCGCGCCCAGCTTGCCGCCACCGAGCGCCGCGCCCAGCTCGCCCGCGAGTCTCGCGGCTTCTTCGACAAGTCCTTCCGCCTCGGCGAAACCGACCTGCCGACGCGCCTGCGCATCGAGGCCGAGGCCGCCGAGGCCGAACGCCAGGCCGCGCGCACCCGCATCGAACTCGCCGCGGCGATCTCCGCCTGGCGGCAGGCCCTGGGCCTTCTTCCTCAGTGACGCCCTGCCACGCATCGAACTCTTCAGGAATCCATCCATGAACCTCCCCCACACCCTGGCCGCGCTGTTCGTTGCGGCCACCTTCCTTGGCTCGCCCGCATGGGCGGGCGAAGGCCATGACCACGGCGACGCCGCCCCCGCCGCCGTCGGCCAGGCGCTGCCGCGCTTCTCGGCCGTCTCCGAGACCTTCGAGCTCGTCGGCGTGCTCAGCGGCAAGCAGATCACGCTCTACCTCGACCGCTTCGGCGACAACAGCCCGGTGCGCGGCGCGCAGATCGAGCTCGAGATCGGCGGCGCCAGGTTCAAGGCAGAGAAACAAGGCGAAGACGAGTACGAGGTCGTGCTGCCCGAGGCCCCCAAGGAGGGCGTGCTGCCCGTCACCGCCACGGTGACCGCCGGCAACGAGGTCGACCTGCTGGCCGGTGAACTCGACATCCACGAAGCGGCCCATGCCGACGAGGCTGCGCACACAAACGCGTGGACGGAGTACGCAGGATGGGGTGCCGGCGGTCTGGCAGCGCTGGTCGTGCTCGCCTGGGGCGGGCGCCGCGTAATGAGTGCGCGCAGCGTTCGCGTCGGGGGTGCAGCATGAAGCGCGCCCTGATCGCCTCCAGCCTCGCGCTGCTGATCGCCTCGACCGGGCTTGCCCCGGTCCATGCCGGCGAAGGACACGACCACGGCGACGCCCCCGCAGCGCCCAGCGCCAACGGGCCGCAGCGCCAGCCCGACGGCAGCGTCTTCCTGCCCAAGCCCGCGCAACGCCAGCTGGGCGTGCGCACCCTCGTCACCGAAGCTGCCGAACTTCCGCGCACGGTGGAACTGGGCGCGAAGGTGCTAATGGACCCGAACGCCGGCGGCAAGGTGCAACCGCTGAACGCCGGCCGAATCGAGCCGGGGCCGCGTGGCCTGCCCAACCCCGGGCAGGCGGTGCGCAAGGGCGAGGTGTTGGCCTATGTCGTGCCGTCCGCGGCGCCGATCGAGCGCTCCAACCAGGCTGCGCAGCTTGCGGAGCTGAGGGCCGCCAAGGCGCTGGCCGACAAGCGTATTGCGCGCCTGCAGGAGCTGGCCGACACGGTGCCGCGCAAGGAGATCGAGGCGGCCGAGAGTGAGGCCGCAAGCCTGAGCGCGCGCATCGCCGCCGTCGGGGGTGGCCTGTCCACCCGCGAGGTGCTGGTGGCACCCGTATCCGGCGTGATTGCCTCCGCCAACGTGGTGGCCGGCCAGGTGGTCGATGCCCGCGAGTTGGTGTTCGAGATCGTCGACCCATCCCGGCTGCGCATCGAGGCCCTCGCCTTCGACGCCGCCATCGCGTCGAACATCGGCGCCGCGACGATGGCCGTGGGCAACCAACGGGTGCCGCTCACCTTCATCGGCGCCTCGCGCAGCCTGCGTGAGCAGGCGCTGCCGCTGGCCTTCCGCGCCCAGGGTGCTGCGCTCAACCTGCTGGCTGTCGGCCAGCCGGTGCGCGTGTTCGTGCAGACCAAGGACAAGGTCAAGGGCGTCTCGGTGCCGGTGGCCTCGCTGATGAAGAACCCGGCCAACCAGACCGTCGTCTGGGTCAAGACAGCACCGGAACGCTTCGAGCCCCGAACCGTCACCACGGAGCCGCTGGACGGCGTCAATGCCGCGGTCACTTCGGGCCTGGAGCCGGGCGACCGGGTCGCGACGCAAGGCGCGACCTTGATCAACCAGGTGCGCTGACATGTTCAAGTGGCTACTCGACAACAGCCTGACGAACCGGCTGCTGGTGATCATCGCCAGCGTGGTTCTGATGGCCTACGGCGCGTTCACGCTTTCCACCACCCCGGTGGACGTGTTCCCGGACCTCAACAAGCCCACCGTCACCATCATGACCGAGGCCGGCGGCATGGCCGCCGAGGAGGTGGAGCAGCTCATCACCTTCCCGCTGGAGACGACCATGAACGGTCTGCCTGGCGTCGAGTCGGTGCGCTCCACCTCGTCGGCCGGGCTGTCCTTCCTCTACGTCACCTTCGACTGGAGCACCGACATCTTCCGCGCCCGGCAGCTGGTGTCGGAGCGGCTGTCGTCGATGGAGGACGGCATCGCCGACGGCGTGGGG